>ERZ773066.1249-NODE-1249-length-13265-cov-2.639743_pt1 | contig 13265 bp, 9 predicted proteins | sample MGYA00580573_ERZ773066 | MGnify/ENA primary metagenome ERZ773066 (study PRJEB29015, sample SAMEA2738128) | human oral metagenome | biome: human oral; feature: human-associated habitat; material: saliva | place: China | collected 2203 ... | reverse complement strand
ATCATCAGTGGTGGAGACCTTGGGCAAGGTGCTGGGTAGCTGACCGGCTTGGTGTTGGCGAAGTTGCCACGCCCCGTAGTCGGCGAGTTGCCTTCCGGTCCCGGCGAGGTTGCCTTCACCGATTTCGTAGTCCTGAATAGGCTCCCGCACCGCTAGGTTTCCAGTGAAGAAAGGTGCGTGGCCTGCGGGGACGGTGCTGTTTATCGTGTCTGCGCGGCTAAGAGGAGTCACGCCGGTCGCCGGATCCAGGTAGGTTTCTAACAGCGTGCTATACGATTCTCCAGTGGCGCGTTCTATCAGTTGCTGCAGCAATATGTAGCTGATGTTTGAGTAGGAATGCGTGCCGACCGGGTCGACTGATGGTAGGTCTTTTACCCCGTCAATGACACTTTGCAGGTCGCGGGGATAGGGATTGAGTTCTCGGGGCAGTCCTGCCGTGTGGTGTATGAGGTCAGTGACGGTGGCACCATTATTGCCCAGTGCTGTTCCTTGGAATTCGGGATAGTACCTGGTGAGGGGCGCATTGAGATCAATTTTTCCTTGTTCAGCTAACATCATGGCCAGTGCGGACGTGAACGATTTAGAAATGGATCCCCATATGAACAGGGAATCCGGGCCGATGGGGTTGCTGTTTGAATCAACACCGACGTAATGTTCATCGGTCACTCCGGTGGCATCAAAGGTGACCACCGCAAGACCGGGTGTTTTAAGATCGTCTGCAAGTTTCTGGTAACGGTCATTCTCATGTGATTGAGCATGTGCTGGGCTTGCCATGAAGGCCACAGCAAGAATCACCCCCAGCAGGGATATGAGTGCTTTCATGCAGTTGAGCGTATCCATGTTGGGGGCGTGTCAACATCAGGGGTTTCCCTGAAAAATACCCTGAAAATTTACGTTAACCCTGAGGTAAGTTTCTCTCCCTCGATGTCAACGTTGGGGAGTAGGCGGCCGAGCCAGCGTGGAATGCTCCAAGCACGGGCGTCAAGAAGGAACATGGTGGCGGGAATGATGGTCATGCGCACAATGAAGGCGTCAAACAGCACCGCCGTGGCCAGGGCAAACCCCATGACTTTGATGAGTTGCAGGTCCATAAACATGAAGGCGGCGAACACACTGATCATGATCAACGCGGCTGCTGTGACCACGCGGGCACCATGTTTGAAGCCGTACACCACCGCAGAACCAGCGTTCATGCCGTGGTGGTACCCCTCGCGCATGCGGGTGACCAGGAACACCTGGTAGTCCATGGCCAACCCGAACACAATGCCGATTAGTAGGATCGGAAGTTGGCTGATCAGGGGCTGCGGGTCTGCGACTAGTCCGGCGAAACCCTCCTGCCAGACCAGCACCGTAATGCCAAATGTTGCTGCCACTGACAGTGCAAATCCCAGCGCGGCAATCAGAGGCACCCAAATGGAACGGAAAACCACCATGAGCAGCACAAACGCCAGCGCAACGACAATGGCAACGTAGGGTAGCAATGCGCCAGAAAGCCGGTCCGAAATATCTTGAACTATTGGTGCCATGCCTGTGATGCGGTACGAGGCACCCGTCTGTTCCTTGAAATCCGACTGATGGTCGCGCAGGTTGTGCAACAAATCCACAGTGCGTTTATCTGTCGCGCCATTCGAGGGGATGATCATCACTTGGGCGGCATCGCCAGCATCGTTGACTGCGGCAACCTGGGCATTTTTCACGCCATCCATTCCTGCGAAATCGTGGACGGCGGTGGTGAATGCCTCGGGGCGTTGCTGCTCGGGGAGGGACGCGACGTCGACAAGCGCGATCATCGGTGCCTGGCGGCCGGGGCCGAAGGCATCCTCAATCATGGTGTAGGCGGTGCGGCTCGGCGAACCCGGCGCGGCCGCACTGCCACCCGTCGGCGTGGCCAAGCGCAGCTGCGCGGCGGGGATAGCCAGTAACGCCAGAGCGAGAACACCTGCCACCAGGAACAATGCCGGGTGTTTGCGGATCATGCGCACCCAGCGGGCACCCATCGTCGGGGTCTCCTGCTCTGGGTCGGGAGCCTTGATAAAGGGCGTGCGGACAGCAAACGCACGGGTGCCCCACAGTCCTAGAATTGCGGGAAGCAAACCGATAGCTACCAGCACGGCAATGGCCACTGTTCCTGCAGCACCCAGCGACATGGCGGACACGCTCGGAATATTGATAATCACCAGTGCCACCAGCGCAATAATCACCGTCAGTCCGGCGAACACCACGGCCGTGCCCGCCTTACCCACGGCCAGGCCCGCCAGATGCGCGCGCTCGTCTCGGGGAATGCTGCGCAGACGTTGTGCCAGCTCCTTAGGAGTCAAGTTATGGCCGTCTACATACTGGACCAACTCGCTGCGGAAACGCGACAGAATAAACAACGCATAATCAATGCCCACGGCCAGGCCGATCATCGTGGCCAGGGTTGCGGTGCTCTGATCGATGCTGTCGGTCAACCCTGATGCTGCGTTAATGCCCAGCATGCCAAGCAGGACGCCCACGATTGCCGTGGCTAGCGGCATTCCTGCAGCCACCAGTGATCCGAACGTGACTAGCAGCACCACAGCTGCCACGAGAACACCCGCCAGCTCGCTCTGCATGCCTAGTTGTTCTGTTCCGTCAAATGCGTTGCCTGTGTAGGCGATGTCCAGGCCATCCGCGTTGTCTTTCAGTAGTTTAGTGACATCGGCTACCTTATTTTTGTCAACATCCTGTGCTTTCGCTGCATCAAACATCACCTGGATAGTCCCCGTCGTCTTATCCGGGCTCAGCGGCGACTGCTCGTCCACGTCCGCGCTGTTAGGGTTGCCCTGCCGCATCGCCGCGTCCGCTGCCACTGGGTTTACGATCATATCCTTGCTCTTCAGCGCATCCGAATGCTTCAGCTTATCGATGATCGCGTCAACCTTCACCGCCTGCTCCGGGTCGCTGAGGGTGCCCTCTTTCGCCTTGACCACAATCATGCCGGTTGGAGCCGTGATTTCATCTTCTGACGTGTTGAAACGCCGACTAATCTCCTCCTGAGCTTCCACCGACTCCGCGCCAGGTATGCTAAACGAATTACTCGGCGGCTTCGCCAACGCCCCCGCCGCCACTGCTGCCGCCGCAAAAAGCAGCAACCACATGGCGATAAACTTCAATCTGTGCGTATACGCGGCGCGACCGAGCCGATACAACAAACGCGACACAATAATCACCTCAAAATTCTGAACAGTATGAACAGTGCTGACACGCAAATGAGCATATCTATGTTGGGGATGCGTCAACATCGGGGTTTTCCCTGAAAAACACCCTGAAAAGTACCCTGAGAACCGTCATGTTGACACTCATTAAGCTTGGCAAAAGGGCAGGTCACAGCACATCGGCTGAACAGGGGAAATTTCGGCGGGCAAAAACTCCGCCGGATGGGGGAGGTGATTATGGAGAGGTCGGTCAGGCGGGGGAGGGGGGACCTACTTCAAGGCTCAATCGCAGAATAACGGTACAAATTAAGCTCCACCGTTTTCGACAGTGAAACGGTGGAGCTTATGCTCATCCTCAACAGCTGAAGACAGTTACAGTGTCACCTTCTTCTTGACCATGCTAAGTAGATCACTGTGAGGATAGTTCAGAAGGCAGTCCACGGGGTTGCTAGGGCCAAAAGCCGATTGTCATCCCCGGTCCTGAATGCGCCTACCACGCACAGGACTATTCCTACCGGTATGAGCGGAGAGGATGAGTTTGATTTTGTTCATTTACTGGGCCCAGCAAATCCCGCCTGGGTATATCTTTATGCCGCTGTCCCATGCATTGCACATCCCGACGACTCCAGACCCAATAGTTAGTGCAGTACCGACTGCTCCGGCAATCGCAGCGCCTGCCCCGGTCTCGGAAGTTATGAGAGCTGCCAGCTTTGCTCCATTAGCTCCTGCTTGGTAGGCCTGTTGAAGCTCGCTTGCTGCACAGCTATTCAATAGTATGGCAGGCGGTGCCTTTTGAAAACCATTTTTTCCTTTGCAAGACGCCTCCAATTTTTCAGCAGTGGGTGCCAGTTGGTCGGCACTTTCCTGAATTGCTTGAGCATCGGATCCCACGGATTCGACTTTCCATCCTGAAGCTTGCAATCCTGCTGCGTAGTCTTTTAAGACATTGTCATCAATTTTTGCATCCGCTTTGGCACCCTTGTAGTCGAGTGTTTTTTCTTTCTGATCGACAAACTTGTCCAATGCCTCAAAAGATGCTTTTTCTTCTGGGCTGAGATTAGACTTTTCCAAAGCCTCCTTTGAATCTACTGGAGTGTCTTTCTGTGGATCTTGGGCACCTTTTGATTTGTCAGCTTTTTCAGCAGGTGCTTTTGTTTGAGACTGTTGTATGGGTGTCTTTGTTTCAGACTGGGTTGTCTCTTGAGCTGCGGCCATGGGTGTTATGAACAGTATTGAAGCTGCAGTGACGGCCCCTACTGTTTTTGCGATTTTCACAGCATCTCCTTCTTTTTGGTGTGACTGAGGGATGTGCACTCAAGCAAAATGTGACGTAATGCTTAGGGCACGTGTGTAACGTATCGCATGAGAAAACCGATTGTCTACCATGTAAAAGTTTCGTTACGAAATTGAAACCTAATCACCCCTATTTTGGTTAATCTAATAAGGTCTATTTATTAGATTTCACCCATTGGATACTTTGACAATTTTGATAGTGGAACATATACAAGCGTATGCAGGATTATAATATCTGCTATCAAGTATATTTGAACCGAGTTAATGCACATGCCTGCAATGTTGCGACATATAGCTTTCTCTTATTAGTATGTTTACTGAATTGATTTAATTCTAATGTTATGGATGCTAGGCAAGCCAGACTATCACTGCATCAGTCCTGGTAAACGCTCGGACGTGTACTGCAAAGTTTGCCCATCGTTAAGTATGAAATCGACCCTTTTCGCGCCTGGGAATAAGCACGCTATGAGCCCGCGTTACTCCTTCATGCTCTTCTGGGACAGCACCACGGTGGAAATGATCATGGTGATGAGAGCGAGGGCCATCCAGAGCCAACCGAGGTCGGTGACCTGGAACTTTTCGCCAAGCACGATGTAGCCGAGGCTGAAGGCGACGATGGGTTCGGAAATGGTCATGGCGGGCAGGGAGTTTTTCAGCGCACCCGCATTGAAAGAGGATTGTTGCACGGCAGTCCCGAGCGTTGCGCCGAGGATGAGGGCATAGCCCTCCCAGTTGGTGAACAGCCCGATCACGCCGTAGTACTGGTAGATTTCCACGGCTGCTTTGGATAGCACAGCAACGTAGCCGAAGAGCGCGCCGGTGACTATGCCGAGGATGAGGGCTTTTTCGTGGTTGGGTCGGATGTGTGCAAAGCGTTCTAAGCCGGCCATGACAACGATGCCAACTGATAGGGCGGGTACCCACCGCTCAAGAGGCGGGTGCGTGAGTCCAGGAAGTGGTCGTCCGAGGATCACCAACACGGCCACCGCTACGGTGAGTGCCCCGGACCAGAAGGTTTCTGTTTTGCTGATGCGGCGGCCGTCGTAAAGCGCGGAAAGCGGAAGGGTGAACATGAGGGAGAGCACCAGCACTGGCTGCACCACCAGCAGCGTGCCAAAACCCAGGGCGATGGTTTGCAGGAAGTACCCAAGCAGGGCTGTTCCTGTACCTGCCCACCAGAGGGGTCGGCTAATGACGGTAAGGATCGGGGCGTTTGTGAACCTGGATCCGTTACCGGGGGCTTGTTCGGCGATGCGGTGCCGCACGACTGTCCCCCAGGCGATGGTGAGCGCGGAGGCGAGTGCGAACAGCACAGCAATAAAATTGCTTTGCACTTTCTTAACCGTAGTTGATTCTTGGGTACGATGAACAAACGTAACATTGTTTTACGCTGAAAGGGCGGCTGTCTAGTGGCATTGATCGTACAGAAATATGGGGGATCTTCGCTGGAGAGCGCTGAGCGGATACGTCGAGTTGCTGAACGGATTGTTGCCACTAAAAAGCAGGGGAACGATGTTGTTGTCGTGTGTTCTGCGATGGGTGACACCACCGATGAGCTTCTTGATCTTGCCGCGCAGGTGAACCCGGTGCCGCCGGCGCGTGAGATGGATATGCTGCTTACCGCTGGTGAGCGCATCTCCAATGCGCTGGTAGCTATGGCCATTGAGTCGTTTGGGGCCGAGGCGCAGTCGTTTACTGGCTCGCAGGCTGGGGTGCTCACCACGGAACGGCATGGTAACGCCCGGATTGTGGATGTGACGCCAGGCCGTGTGCGGGAGGCGCTGGATAACGGCAAGATTTGCCTCGTAGCCGGATTCCAGGGCGTGAATAAGGACACACGCGATGTGACAACGTTGGGGCGTGGCGGATCCGATACCACTGCTGTGGCGTTGGCGGCGGCGTTGAAAGCGGATGTGTGCGAGATCTATTCGGATGTGGATGGCGTGTACACCGCCGACCCCCGCATTGTTCCTAATGCTCAGAAGTTGGAGAAGCTTTCCTTTGAGGAGATGCTAGAGCTGGCTGCGGTTGGTTCTAAAATTTTGGTGCTGCGTAGTGTGGAGTATGCGCGCGCTTTTGATGTCCCACTCCGCGTTCGTTCGTCGTACAGTAATGACCCCGGCACGCTCGTTGCTGGATCAATGGAGGATATCCCCGTGGAAGAAGCAGTACTCACCGGTGTAGCAACCGATAATTCCGAGGCGAAAGTCACCGTGCTGGGCTTGCAGGATAGCCCCGGTGAGGCGGCGAAAGTATTCCGCGTGCTGGCGGATAGCGAGATCAACATTGACATGGTGTTGCAGAACATTTCCTCTCTGGAGGACAACTGCACCGACATCACCTTCACATGCCCGCGTGCCGACGGCCCCCGCGCCATGGAATTGCTGAAAAAGCTGCAGGTAGATGGCGTGTGCAAGAACGTGCTTTACGACGACCAGATTGGCAAGGTTTCCTTGGTCGGTGCCGGTATGCGTTCCCATCCGGGTGTTACCGCCGTCTTCTGTGAGGCGGTACGCGATGCCGGGGTGAATATTGAGCTCATTTCCACGTCGGAAATCCGCATTTCGGTGCTGATCCGTGAAGCTGACATGGCTAAAGCCGCCCGCGCGATTCATGATGCATTTGATTTGGGCGGCGACACTGAGGCCGTAGTGTACGCCGGAACCGGCCGCTAAATTACCTTATTGCTACTCCCGCCGCATTGTGTGGTGGGAGTAGACTCATTTCGAAATGTTTATGTAGGTCGGTGCAGGAAGGAACTCCCATGACTACCATCGCCGTTGTCGGTGCCACGGGCCAGGTTGGCCGCGTGATGCGTTCTATTCTTGAAGAGCGTAATTTCCCGTTGGATAATGTTAGGTTTTTTGCTTCGGCACGGTCCGCTGGCACGACCCTTCCTTTCGGTGGGAAAGACATTGTGGTGGAGGACTTGGCTCAGGTAACAGAGGAGTCCCTGAAGGGTATTGATATCGCGTTGTTCTCTGCGGGTGGGTCCACGTCCAAGCAGTACGCCCCGATCTTTGCCGCAGCAGGCGCTGTGGTGGTGGATAATTCCTCAGCCTGGCGTAAAGACCCTGAGGTGCCGCTGATCGTCTCGGAAGTGAACCCAGGGGAGAAGGACAACCTGGTTAAAGGGATCATCGCCAACCCGAACTGCACGACCATGGCGGCAATGCCGGTGCTGAAGCCGCTTCACGACGCCGCTGGCCTCAACCGTCTGCACGTGTCCTCCTACCAGGCGGTATCCGGCTCGGGAATCGCGGGTGTGGATGCGCTGGCCAAGCAAGTTGCTGAGGTGGGGGACCGGAACGTGGAACTCGCCCACGACGGTTCGATTGTTGCACCTGAAGACCTCGGTCCTTATGTTGCCCCCATCGCCTATAACGCATTGCCGCTGGCGGGGAATATCGTTGATGACGGCTCGGGCGAGACGGATGAGGAGCAGAAGCTGCGCAATGAGTCCCGCAAGATCCTGAACATTCCCGATCTTCGGGTAGCTGGCACCTGTGTGCGTGTGCCTGTGTTTACCGGCCATACGTTGACCATTCACGCCGAGTTTGACCGCCCCATCACCCCCGAGCAGGCTAAGGATTTGCTTGCCGACGCCCCCGGTGTGGAGCTTGCCGATGTGCCCACCCCGCTCGCTGCTGCGGGTAAGGATACGTCCTTGGTAGGACGTATCCGTCACGATCAGTCGGTGGATGATAATCGCGGTTTGGTGCTGGTGGTCTCAGGTGACAACCTGCGCAAAGGTGCCGCGTTGAATACTATCCAGATCGCCGAGCTGTTGGTGGGCTAATTCCCGCCACCACAGAGCCCCACATCCTGTGGGGCTCTTTTTGTTTTGGGGGGTGGGGACATTTTCGGGGGTACGCTGTGTGACAGTTGTGCCGTAAGTGACATCCGAGTGTGGTGCAGAGCAGAGAGGTGCAGGTAGCGGGGGCAATACAAGGGTAGACGGTTAGCTTTCTACTAACTAAGAAATAATTATGAAAATATTCTCCTTTCTCGGGGGTGGGTGTAGCGAAACATTCTCGACAGATGCTTAATTGATTTGAGTATTGGTGCGTTGTACTCTCAATTGCGTCTGGACAATGCTGTAAAACCGCCAGGTATTGGAGTTTTCCACTACCGAATGGCGCGCATGTGGAGTGGATTGAGGCCGTTGCGTCACGAATCCACTCCATGAACGCGCTTACCAAAAACTGAGGAAAACATGAGGACTTCTAAGTTTCGATGTGCTGCACTGTTGGCAGCAAGCGCCATTGCCCTTTCCGGCTCACTGGCTCCCTCTGTCGCGTTTGCGCAGAACAAACCATCCGTCACCAGCCCAACCTCTACCACGGTGGATCTTGAGCACGAGGTCTCGCTGACCATTAACAAGTACAAGGGTGAGCTCGGCCAAACGACGGAACCGTTCCCGGGCGTGGGCTTCAAAATTGAAAAAGTATATATTAATAACCCCCTCAACACGGCAGCCGGGTGGAAAGAGGCTTCCCAGCTGACCGCAGAGACTGCCCAGATTGATGGCTCCTGGCCTGCGATCACTCCGCAGACCGACGGCAGTGGTCAGATCAACATCAGTACCAACAACCTCAACGGTGCGAAGGACTTCAAGGTCGGCGTCTATAAGATCACCGAGCAGCAGCAGACCGGTTACACCGTGGCCAAGCCGTTCCTGGTTACCCTGCCGTTCGTGGATGAAGGCGTGTGGAAGTACGAGCAGACCGTCAAGCCAAAGAACCAAGATGTTCAACCCACCAAGACCGTGGTTGATGAAGGTAAAACCCTGGGGGACGACCTGGAATACACCATCGAGGCTCCCGTACCTGCGGACAAGCTCAGCCGCTTCGCAATCAAAGACGACGTGCCATACTACCTTGGGTTTAATGAAGCCTCCGGCCCTCAGGTAAAACTGATCAACAAAACAGGTGACGTGACTACACTCATCGCAGGCACGGACTTTGTGCTGACTAAACCGGCTAATGGGCAGCCTGGTCAGGTATCCATTGACTTCCAATCGGATGGCCAGCGCCAAGCTCTGGAAAATTATCGTCAAAACGAACCTGGGCTTAAGGTGCAGATAAAGTTCACCGCTAAGCTCCTGTCTGTTCCTGACAACGGCAAAGTGGATAACGACGCCGTGGTGGACCTACCCAACAATGTTTCTGTGACCACCAACAAGGACGGCAACCCTGGTGCATCCTCCCACTTTGGTCAGCTGGTGATCACCAAGAAGGGTGAAGACAACGCACGTCTCACAGACGAGCAGAGGACCATGACAGGTGCGGAATTCCAGCTGTACCGTTGCACCGAAGAAAGTGGCAAGTGGACGGTCAAGGGAAGCCCGATTAACGGATCGAGCGATCAAAACACGAACAGCAAGACCAACACCTTTGTCACCCCGCGCGGTGCGAACCTGACCACCTCCGTCACCGTGTACGGCGTCCAGCATGAGGGCCGGGTCAACAATGCCGACGTTACTGATGAGCTGTGCGTGGTGGAAACCAAAGCACCGTCTGGTTTTGCTCTGAACCCAGAGCCGCAACCCGTGGTGAATGCTAACCCGAAGGTTGGAAACAACGATTTCAACATGACTGCCGAGGTCATGGACTACAGCGATTCGGCCATCGGCCAGTTGCCAGCCACCGGTGAGAAGGGCGTGTTTGCCCTCATGGCTGCCGGTTTGGCGCTGCTCATCGGCGGTGTGTGGGCGCGTCTGCGCCACAACCGTAAGCAAGCGCACGGTGCCTAAAACTCTGACATTCTAACCGTTCACTCCACTACTATCCGAGGAGGCCGCACATGGTGTGGGTAAGCACGAAACCAGCGAAGCATCGTGCGGCCGATCGGGCACCCCGGCCTGCCTCCGCGCCACGCCGCACGTCGGTATTGTCGGCGATCCTTATCGTCATGGGAATAGTTGTGCTGCTGGCTCCCGTGGTCCTGACCAAGTTGCACAACGCTGACCAGGTGCGGATTGCTGAGCAGTACTCGGCGTCGATACGCGAGATACCGGTGGATCAGCGCGAGCAAGAGCTTGCCCGCGCACAGGAGTGGAATGAACGGTTGGGGCGTTTTGAGCTGCGTGATCCGTGGAGTTTCGCGCCAGACCCGGAATCCCCCGAATACCAGGAGTATCTGGGTGTGTTGGCGATGAATCCGGTGATGGCGCGCCTGCGGGTCCCGTCGGTGGGGATTGACCTGCCGGTTTACCACGGGTCCACCGAAAAGGTCCTGGCACAGGGGGCTGGGCATGTCTTTGGCAGCGCTTTTCCCATTGGTGGCGAAGGCACGCATGCGGCACTGACGGGTCATACTGGAGTGTCCACATCGACCATGTTTGACAATCTTCACAAGGTGAAGCTGGGTGACACATTCACCGTGGAAACCCTCGGCAAACGAGTGGCGTACCGGGTGGACAACATCATCGTGGTCAAGCCTGAAGATACCCAGCATCTTCAACCTGTGCAGGGCAAAGACTATGTCACCCTGATCACGTGTACTCCCTACGGCATTAACTCACATCGGCTGTTGGTGCGCGGTGAACGTCTGCCCGACGATTCCCCGGCGCTGGCCGAAAACGTTAATTCCGACCGCTGGCAATGGTGGATGCTCCTGGCCATGGGCTTGTCTGCGCTGGCGTTTATCTACCTCATCCTGGGGTTTGTGAAACGGAAGAAAGGACAACAATGACACGCACAGTCGAGTTGCTGGTGTCTTCACTTCTGGTTGTACTGCTGATTGTGCTCGGTGTGGCGACGATGCCCGCCGCCGATGCGCATCCTCAGTTCGATGCAGGCCGTACAGCGCAACTGAGCATCCACAAAACCGCAAGTTCCACCGACACGGCGCAGGAACCTCTTGCGGGTGTGGTGTTTGGCATCCAAAAAGTCAATGGAATTGACTTAAACAGCAACGAAGGGTGGAAAGAACTCTCCACGCTTGATGCTCGGGACGTGCAACAACATCCCGAACGACTCGGCGAACTCACCCATGTAGCTACCCGCATGGTAGATGCCACCACAGCCGCCGCAGTGTTTTCGGACCTCCCGCTCGGCGTCTACCTGGTCACGGAGCAACCCGCGCGTATTGGCGACGTGTCCTACTCCGTGGTGGCGCCGTTCCTCGTACCGTTGCCGATGAACACGGGCGACGGTTGGAACTATGACGTTGTGGTGCAGGCAAAAAACCAGCCCATTTCCATCACCAAAACCGCTTCAGCCACTAACGTTCAGTCCGGTGATGACGTCACCTACACCCTGAACAGCACCATCCCGACCCCCGATACGCAGGGAAAACTATACCGCTACATAGTCACTGACCCCCTGCCGAGTGCCGTCACGTACCGCTCCGCTGAGCTTGCACTCACGGGTTTCGATGGGGCACCGCAACTTCGTGCCGACACCGACTACACCGTGCGTTACGACGCCGCTAGCCGCGAGGTTACCCTCACCGTCACCGAAGCCGGTCTGCGCACGCTTGCCGACGCCCGTGCCCACAACGCCGCTGCCCATGTGCGCGCCAGTATTCGGGTTACCGCTGTGGGTAATCCGGGTGATCCCATTGACAACACGGCAGCGTTCTTCCCTGATGGCTACGACCCGGCCACGAGTAAGGGAATTTCATCGAACACGCACCGGATTGTGATTGCAGACCACAAACCACCTGTTGATGGTTCTGGAAATAGCAGCGGAGGTGCTGCCAGTGGCGGTTCGGCTGCTGGTGCTTCTGGCGGTGGGCCTGCTAGCAACGGGACTTCCGCCGACACACCCACGTCGTGGCTGCAACGCCGAGGAGTGTTGCGTCAGGGGCAACTGGCACTTACCGGTGCCGGAATTTACGGATTATGCATCGCAGGCGCCACCGCGCTGTTCGCCGGTGCAGCACTCATGTATTACAGGGACAGAAAACAAAGGAAGGCGAAACGATGAGCACACTGGTGAACCCAGTCAGCCACCTCCGGTACCTGCGTATTTCACTGGTGTCTATAGTGAGTGCTGCTCTAATCCTTCTCAGTCAGATGGTGAGCATGCCCGGTGCTCCAGGTGACCTCGGTGCGGCCGTTGCACATGCGCAGGCGAATGCGGCGCAAGAGGGAAGCCAGGGCTGCGACTATCGGAAAGAAGGACCGTTTGCCAATGATATTTGCTGGTTGAACTTCAGCAACATTGATTTTGCCAAGGCTCGCCAGCCGCAAGGCGTTGACGTAAGCATCAAACTTGATTCAACCCTTACCGCCTACTTCAACCTACGCGTGGTGGATAGTTTCACAGACCCACAGACTGGCAAGGTATGGGATCGAAAGATCCGAGAAAGCGACGTGCCTTCGTGGACATGGGCGACGTTTGGCAAACATGTGTACACGCGCCCGGACCTCAAGAAGAATCTCAAAAACAGTATTGGTACCACAGCGTTTGGTTCTAATACGCCCCTGGACAGTCGGTCATCGGTTCAGCTCACCCGTATGCGTGTCGTTGGTGCTGGCGGGCTGCCCGTTAATTATGGTCTGACTGTGTGGGATGCGGAAAGCACCAACAAGGGTGAATTCCTGGAAATGAGTTCCGATGTTGACCTTGGTGATCCGACCTATTTCACCCCGTCAGGTGCCGAGGCTGCCTGTCGCTTGGGTGCGGTGAAAAATGGCAATACGTTCACCTGCAATGGTTCCGAAAGCAACTTTATTGGTTCTTTTGGATTTTATACGAAAAATCCCACGCAATTCACCACAGTGTTGGGTGGTAAAAGTCAGCAGAAGATTGCTATTGGGTTTGCCAAACTCAATGCCACAGGAAC
>ERZ773066.1234-NODE-1234-length-13338-cov-3.186253_pt1 | contig 13338 bp, 9 predicted proteins | sample MGYA00580573_ERZ773066 | MGnify/ENA primary metagenome ERZ773066 (study PRJEB29015, sample SAMEA2738128) | human oral metagenome | biome: human oral; feature: human-associated habitat; material: saliva | place: China | collected 2203 ... | reverse complement strand
GAGCGCAATCATAAAATTCTTACAAAGAAGTGATTACTTTGAGTATTATTAGTTCATTATCAATCTATTTGTGACTTACCCCAGCCATAAATTGCGGGGGTAAGTCACATCTTTGATCACAGTTTACTACAAAATGCACTACTTGTTTGTGTAGTAAACTGTGATAATCTTTACCTTTTTATTGAATTAGCTGCAGAGTTTTAAGCACAAGTTTTGCTTGATCGGGCGCCCATTTTGAATAGGTAGCAAAGATACAAGCTACTTCTGAGAAATCAAATAGCTCTTGGTAGAACATCGAATACATCTTAATGTTTCTAAACATTGGCGCCATATTATAATAAGCAGATTGTATTGCATGATAGATCTTCATAGTAGTATTATTGAATACCCCTTCATGTAACTTAATACCAGATACCAATACATTATCAAAGAACCTAGCATACATAAATTTCTGCCTACTATATAGAGTACTAAGGATATCATTGTATCTCTTATTAAGAGATTGCAATCGAAACCTAATGTTAATCATAATACTATTGAAGTATGCATCAAATGTAGCTTTATAGCTAGGATTATTAATGAACTCTTTCTGTGAAATGTTATGCGCCGATATCGGATCCATAAACTCATAGTAATCTCTATCGATGATGTTCTTAAAAACATCCCATATATGAGTATACATTGTTTGGCGCCAAATCTTTATAAATGCTTCATAGTAGGTATTACTACAGTAATGCATAAGTTCATGAGTGCAAGTTATTACAAAGGATCTTATCGATTTCTCTGTAAAGTTATCATAATCTGTAGCAACACCAAACCATTTACTTTCAAAGTTATCCTTATCTACAACCAAATAGATACTATTCTCATATGCACTATAGTATCCATAAGTATACTTAATCATACGATCAGAATCATTATTGGTAACAAAGTGAATCTTGAATTGGTTCCTATTATATAAGTTATCCAATGCTATATATAACTGTTTGTAGATTGGATCATTGGTGCGTATAACTTCTTCCTTGAGTTTACGCATAAACATATTAATATACTTGTCATATTGGTTGTTAACAATCTTTGCGCTACTTGTAGTTAAAACTTGACTCATTGTTATCATACACTTCACTTTCATTAAAGATAGAGTATAGACTCATCCAAATCATCAACGATCATGATCAAGTAATCTGTAACAATCGAATGTTTCATTGCTATTATTACGTAAGATCTAACTTAACTGTCTTCTTATGTGCGCACTTCTAGCTCCGATACTACTTGATGTTATATAGAGTATAATCACATGATGCATAATAGTTACATTGAGATATAAATAATTCTAATGTTTCACTATCAGAGATCTTGATGTTATTCATTGGTTCGAGAACGCCGCGCTTAATGATACTATTGCATCTGCGAGAGATTTCATTCTTGTTATTGCGATGCATGTCATATAACTGCTGTATGTTTGGATCAATTGACATCATATGATTGATAGTACTATATTGATCAGATAGATAAGGTAGAATGAGTCTTTTATTTCGTAATAGATATGCTTTAAATTTCCTTATATACGTTTCAAAAACCATGCTAATTGAGTATATAGGATTGTTAACCTTGTGGATGTAATTTGGGCGCATATAATCGCATATTGTCATTGCAAACACGTGTGCCAAATCTCCAAAATACTTACTCTTTGATATTATGGATGATCCAATACTGTCAATATCATTACTTATTTTAACATTGTATGCATAGTTTAGAATATATAATCGATGGTTATTCATATCACCACTTTTACTATATGGTATCGATATATAATCTTTAAAATCTGCTTCACATATAAGCGCGCGTATCTTATCAAACTGATATGTTGATACAAACCATAATGCAAGTTGTATGTTTTCTTTGTGCATGCTTAATAAAGTAACCATAAGTTTAGGTATTACCATCATGGCTTCTTCAATACTTAACTTATAGCATCCAAAAGATCTGAAAACGTTAATACCAACATCTTTAATATACATATTAGATATAGCATCGAATGCTTTGGTAACGATACTATTTTGATCATCTCTTAATCTTCTAAAGAAAGCCTCTTTAGCACTCTTAATGTCTTTGGATAGTTGCTTTTGGTTTTGCGAAATGGTACTCATCTTGATAACTTCTTCAGTTTGATTACTATTGGCAATTTGATTGACTAATATAGATCTAAACTGATGCGGCCCATATATGAACTTCGGTTGATGTAATGAATCTACAAAATAGATACACTTTAGATTACTTGTATCATAATCTTTAAACGCGATAGCAAGCTTATCTATTAGATTGAAGAAAGCAATGTTAATAGAGTAAGTATCTCTATGTATATTAGATGAAGAAGAAACCAATTGATGCGATGTATGAATCTTTAGAAACAGATCTTTGATAAACGAGGTATTTTGAAATTTCATAATTTGTTTAAAATGTGGCCATTTATTTACAAGTTTATATAAGTTTTTATAGTTACTATCCTTATCGTTATCTGTATTATCAGTATCGCAAAAGATTTCAAATATCTTGCGATATACTTTTATCAACTGATTATAGCAATCTTCTCCATTCTCATATGTAAAATTGTATATCTCAGTAACAAGACTATCACTTTTCTTCAGCATATCACTCGAAGTAATACTAATCATCTTCGGTGATATAGTATAGTAAAGTGCGGCGCGCTTATTTAATGGATAAAGAACTACTGTTGTTAATGGTATGTTTGTTAAAGTATCCTTGTTTGAAGATACTTGATCAACCCCTATATCCAAGTTTAAAGAGTATGCCGGATGATAGGCATATCCTCTAAGACAACTATCTACATATTCGAAATCTTTAGTATTGTTATAAAGCTTATAAAGTCTAATACTATCATCGTTAATTGCATTTAGATTACTTGTAACGAAGTTTGGAATGTATGATAAGTATATTGATCTTACAATACTATCTAGATAATCTACTAATCTTGGTATATGTATCTCTTGATCAGTAAGATGCGGCAAAGTTACATAATCATTCATATTAACTACAGAGAACAACTTCATTGTTATCTTATTACATGCAATGTATGATTTACCACTAGCTTTATCATCATTATGAAAGTTATAGTAACTCTTTAGTATACATATCAAAGTATCGAAGATTTTATAATAGTTTGTATTGGCTGATGTAATTGAAGTCATACAATGACTATCTTTGCGCTGTATCTTTTTATAAAGATCAAGTATTGTATTACTTGTAAGTTTAAAAGGATCAATACTTTGCGCCCTAGATGCACTAGTATACAACTTCTTTAAACTATCATGTAGATAGTTAATGATACCGCATCTAAGATTACTAATCTTACCTATCATATACGATCCCATTTATCACATCACCTCACAATATGCTTTTAATCAAGATCAATGTATCCAACAGATGATTCGCAGTAATAGTTAAACTGAATTATAAGATCTTTGCTCATATTCTCGATCTTGAGATTATTGATGCAATCGATTCTTCGATTATGAACTTTATCTTCTATAAAATTCTTGCGCTCTTTAGATAACGAAATGAACCTCTTATATAGTCCATCTAGTTTGTTATTCTTCTGATAGATATGCGCCTTATATGAATGATATGCATCAATCATTCTATCTAGGATGTTATCAGTGTTATCTATAAAAGTTTTCATTATCAATAAGATTGTATTGGTTGCAGCTATTTTGTACAAATCTATAACTTCTATAATCGAATCATATGTATATATTGGTTTAAGGACCTCATTAGTAAACCCTTCATTGTATTCTCTAAGCGAATGATATACTTTGAATACATAATCATCTTCTTTACGGTTATGTTTAGTAAGAATGTTATCGCTATTTTCATATATAAATCGAGCAAAACCATTCCACGATACCATCTTACCCTCATCAGTTAACATAACAGTTGATTCCTTTAAAGATGATATTGCGCGCTCCTTAGTTAGAACATCTGAGCCATCTGTATAATCATGTAACTTAAATCTTAGTTGGCTGCTATTACGATACTTTTTTAAATCTTCGGCGCATCGAAGACTCAACCCAATAACAACAGATCTTACTTTAGTAAGACTTTCTATTTCAACATCATAATCGATAACAGCGTTTGGTTTCAATGGTAAAGCAATAGTGTTATGTTTAGTTCTGCATTCGATAATACTGTTGCACACAACTGGTTCTAAAATGCTATTGATATCACTCTTTATAAAGCTAATATGATCATTATGTAACTCTTGATAGTAATCGATTTTAACTTGCATAATGCTATTTCTATCATCATATTGATCTAACTCATTCTTACCATCTTTAACTATACTACTTTCATCTATTGATCTCTTCATAACATTGATGTTTTGAATCTTGTTACTTCTCTTAATCATGTTACCAGCTTCATTAAATATAAAGGATGTATCATATACACCATTTGCAATAACATTGGCGCATAAATAGTTAAACACATTACTAACAATGACTTCAACGCCATGACTAATATCACTATTGTTTACATGATAATGATATTGATATAATCCAACATAATCGTTCAGATTTTTACAATGTTTGAAGTAGATGTTCTGTTCTGTAAGAAGGATACTATACCATTCAATTACATTATTAATCTTACTAATACAATCCTCATCACTACCATCATAAGATAGCATCTTCTGAAACATGCAGATCTTAACTTCTGGACCCCGAGAATTATAGTAACTCTTAGCAATTATATGAGTATCAGATACAATAACACCATCTTCACTCAATAACTTAATAGTATTGATGTTACCTTTCTTGAATAGATCTCTACAGTATCCAATGATACCAACCTTCTTCAGTATTGGCGATACAACTATTGTAATCACATTACTATAGTTACTATTCCATAAGAACTGTATTGGTATGTTATAGAATGGATAGTATGAGATGTCGAACATACTGTTATTTTGATGTACCTTATACATATGTATACTAAGATTGTTATCTATAGTAGTAGAGTACATCTCCTTCATATTACTAATCATAATGCCTTTGATCATTGGATACAGATCTTTCATGAATTGGTTCATGATATGCACGATATCAATTACATCAATGAAATGTCGATTATGATCGTGAAAATCAAGCATCATACTAAATGATGGTCGCAATCCATCAAAGATCTTATACATAAGACAATCATTGTAATTCTGTTCATAACGATCAACAACTATGTATCTATTATTAACATCTATAAAATGCGGCGAATTGATGTTCATAACCATTGAGTTATAATTCTTATGATTTCTGTTACTTATCGTATGATATTGATCATTGATAATTTTACTAGATTCCTTTACATCATAAACATTACCATCTTTAGATAGAGTTACGCCAAACTTATCAAACCAACCAATATCAATGATATGGTTATATAACTTATCAACCATATCTACATCCTTGAATGGGTTGTAATTTTTACGCATCTATGTAATCATCTCCTTTAGTTTATAATGATCAATCATCTATATGGACTAACATAAGATTGGTGCCGCAATAGTAGTTAATCTGCGATACAAACTTATCGATATCTTTATCAACGGCCTTCATAGTAAGATTGTTAATAGAATCTTCTATCTTATTAGTTAACGTCTCTTTAACTATATGATGTATCTGATTACTATGATCCTTAAGATGTTTCTTCATATCTATAACTTCTATATCATTATTAAACTGTTGATCATACTCATGATACAAATCACATAGCTTACTAAGTTGATCCTTATAGTAGTTATCCTTTATGATTGTATCGTATAGTTTAGTAAAAGCATTGCGCCATGCAGTTCTAATTGCAAGTGCGCTACTCTTATTGATAACGATGTTTTTAGTGTCTAGAAACTCTACAAACCTTTTATTATCTATATCGGTGAGACTGTTGATGAATCTACTGATACCTAATGTTAGATCAGGCCTCGATCCTGGTAAGAATGATTGTATCATCTTCTTAACAATAAATGGTCGATTCTGCCTACTATCTTTAGAATTATCATCGTAGTTATAGAGATTAAAGGAACACATACAATGTTTATCGTCATAGTAATCATTGTCGTTAACTGTATAGTAGATACCAATCTTGGCAGTTTTAATTGTGAAGTTTCTAATAAAGACATTAATACTTATTGGCAAGTCTGTAGGTATGTATGAATCAGTTGATCTGATAGCATTCATAACTATCGATCTTACCGTATCTTCAACATTATCATTAACAAACTGTTGCAATGTTTCTTGGCGCCTGATATTCAACATATTGATATAATTTGACTTCATTGATACATGCGGCGCAGCTTTCTTATCAGAAGAATCAGTACAATCCTTGATATAATCCTTATTATAGATTGCTTTAGACACTACATCTATTTGTGTTGGTTTTGTTAATAGAGCGGCCTTCTCTCCACTACTACCAAAGTACATATTAAAGACTTGCATCTTCTTATTATCTCTAACATCGCAATATAGATAGTTAGTAAGATTGCCAATCTTAACATTAACTTGCGTATCACTATTCCTATAATAACTTTTATAGTTATCTGAACTATCATGATCTTCGGACCAATTACTATGCTTATCATTTGTCTTTATGAGAGAAAACTCATAATGGTAATTGGTGGATGATTGACTCCAAGATTCAGACATAATCTTCTCAATCTTACGAATCATATCAATAAGATCAGTATACTCATATACTCGATAGTTTATGGCATGATATATATCGTTATATATTGAATCCTTTGTAATGGTATCTTGAATGGTATTATGATTATCTACAAAAGATTGCGCGTTATCTAGAGTAACATACTCATATAAGCATAACTTTCGTACTGTTGGATATACAATAATATCGAAAAGTGATCTGGATCTTACAATATTACCTTTTATAATATTGCGAGATAGTGGAATGGAATAAAATGGTTCATATGACAGATCTGTTAACTTACTATTGCTATTTGGAACAATCTTACTGAAGTGATTAGTTGTACCTTTATCGAATCCACAATGATCTATAATCGCCATATCGAAGATTCTATAAAACTTACCAATAAGAGTATTCATAATGTAACTAAGCCAATATAAGACCTTATCTAAAGATGATTCGTTTGAAACCTTATCATCTAGAATGATTGGTAGGCTAAAGTTAACACGTGTTTGATCGCAAAACTTATATAATATATCATTCCATTCATCAGAATCATTAGCAAATCTAACATCTGATGTAAATTTTATCCCAAGATACTGTTTGATAACTTCCATAATGTGCGAATTTTTACTATTGAAGATATAGTCATTTTGATGACGTGTAACAATATCACTATATTGCTTATGAAGTGTTACATGTTTGCTATAGTGTTTGTCTATATAGTTATAGAAGAGGCGCATTGGTTTAATCTCATTGATTGAGTAGATATACGCCAATGTTTTCTTGCGATCTCTATGATACTTCTCCGACATCAGATCATCATCTCCATTATGTATGATAAGGATTGTATATTAATATGATCTGTTTTATAAAGAAGGCGCCCTATGTTAGCAGCGCCATCTCTATTATATAGTAACTACTACTATCCTTATTCTGTTATTTCTGCAGGTACATCTTTATCTCCAACTTCAACAGTTTCATTCGAATTCTGCAAATCAGTAGATGATACAATAGCAGATTCTTCAACAATCTGATTCAATGCTTCAAGTGCTCCTTTATAACATAGGCATCTGGAAGTATTAAGAGTGATTTGCTTATTCAATTGCTCATTCTCTTTCATAAGCGAATCATGTGTACTCTGTAACTCATCCACAATGGTTCTAATATCTGATACATTAACTAATACCTTATCACCATCAACAGCATTTGCAAGTTTTTCAAACATTACAATCATCTCCTATTTGATATGTCACTAGCATCAAGCTTAAGAATCTGATGATTCTTATGTTTGGCTATGTGTTTATAATAGTATTGGAGATAGAGATCTGATACCATCATCGTTTTATCCCAAATCATCTGCTCAAGATAATAATCAAATGAGTATTCATACTTATCGATGTTTGGGCGCGATAGAAAAGTAACATTGAAAATTGTATCAATCCCTATCTCCAAAATCACCTTACCAGATACAGGCTTCTCATATTTAAGTGGGCGCCCAGTAAAACTAATACAGTCTCCAATATGTAAATTCAATGACATCATATGATGATACATATGAACCCACATATGATCTACAACTACCTTTCGTGTATCATTCCATTGGGAAGTGTAGATATCTGTTAGTAATACTGTTGGCTTAAAGATTCTCCTACTATTGAACTCTGAATCTGGTTTCTCTGTAGAGAAACAGTCAACTTCAGCTCTCTGAAATCGAAGCTTATTTCCTATATCTCTCTTTAAGTTACTTCGCGCGCACATAATCACTCACCTATATAATATGGAGTGATTATACTATTTAACTTTTGCTAGTGAATACGTACTTATGTTGAACCTTATTAGTATTGTATCTATCGTAAACGTCTGGATTATCTTCCTTGAACTTCTTCTTATCAAAAATAGATACATCGTATTCACTAATCTCTACAATCGTCTGATTAGATTCACTACGCATAACACCATTTTCATATAGCTTTCTATCTAGAACAGATCTTGCATGATCTATAAGATTCTCACCTTCTTTCTTAAGTTTGCGACCTTTATTATACTCTTCAATCGCATTAAGTACTTCATTATCATCAATAATAACAATTGGATCAATTGCTATACTTCCAGATTCGTTAAGTATGTGAGTTAAACCAATCACACTAATCATCCTCCATTATGATGAAGTAGTTTGCTGCAATGCTTGTTACCGTATTACTACGCCGACTAATGTGCCGTGGCGTTGATCCTCTATTCTATACAGATGTTATTGCTGCTCATCATTCATTGCAACTAAATGCTCATATAGATACAATGATGAGCATATCATCTTACATTTATCTTTAACTGATAACGTTATTGTAAATGGTTGATACACAACAGTATTATTGCCTTTTGTAGTTACTTCTGTCATTCTTATAGCATACTTTTCATCAATGATAACATTTGGCTCCATCTTAATCGTATTATCATTAACCATTAAATCTGATAGGATTGGATTTATACATCTATCACTTTTATCAATACTTGCATCTTCTTTACTACATACTCGACAAGATGCATACTCTCCACTATCTAGTTGTTCAACACTGTTATTAAACATATCATACATTGTTTCATTATTAGATGTACCAGCAGTTAGATTACTAGTTTGTATTAAACTGTTGCTATCAGTTGGAATGAGATTGGTTGATGTATATTTACCAAGGCGCATACAATGTCGCATAACAAAGATATTACATCTATCTTCTTTATCATCGTTATCATTACGCATCTGATCTATTAGGTAATCTTTATAATCCTTACTGCAGTAGTATGTAAATCGTGGATCATATACATATCTGTATGATATTACTACGCCATTGTTTGGTATAGTATTGCAATAAAGACTTTCTAACATATTGATATCATTGCAACTGTTTCTAAAGTATGCATACATGTAATCAAAATCATTATCGCTAGGAATGATTGGACTAAGATGATATACATACTGTGTTATCCAATCACTAATTGAATCAGTTTTTATATCCTTACTCTTCTTACTTTGATACATAAGTATATGTTTTTCATAGTTTATTACCTCCTGACATCTATCTTTAACAGTATTAACTTTCTTCATATAACTATCCATATCATTAGATAGATTAGCGAGAGTATCAATCTTATAGCAATCATCTAATACATCAATTGCATCTTCTATATCAACTACAGTACTTGGTAGATCATCAATAGTTATAGCATCAATCATCTCTATAACCTCTTGATTACTATTATCACATAGATATCTTTCTATTGCAAGTGCTGATGGTTTTGTATGACCAAAGTAGCACATATATAAGTGTGTTGGTGTTTGGATGTTTTGCGCCACATACCATACCTTACTATCAAAATATAATACCTTAATGATCCTAATAGTCTTACCAATCATATTGCGCAAAATATACTCATTTATCAACTTCTTTCTATTCATATGCTATATAACACCTCCAAACATGTCTCCTCTAACGATTACATTAAGTACTTCTATTTGCTCTCTTGAGATACGAAGAGAATCGTGGATGTATGTTGCAGATAGAGCATTGAAAACATTACATTTGATGATATTAGAATGTCTATCTGCTTTTGTTGCAGTTGAATTGGTACTCATCATCTTACATATACGCTTATAGTTGTGAAATATCTTCGATGGTATTATGTTGTTACATGATAATGGAAGCACATAACAAACATTATTGTAAAATCCATTGTTAATCTTATTGGTATCAACATCAGTGAGACCTATCGTAAGATCTACTCCATTTAACTTAACAAAGTCTTTGAATAGTATGTTTGCAGTTTTAGCAGAAGTAGCAGAAAAATCCTTCTTAAATAGTATGGTTTCGTTTTTTGTTGGCGCCGAAACTATATACTGAAACTTTGAATCAGATGCTATCATATGTATTATAGATATCATATAACATCTAACACACATCATAGTAGATATAGAACATCTCATAATATGAAGATTATCATCGATATCTTGATTATCTATACTAGACATAACACGATCCTTATGATTTAGTCTATCGATAGGATTCAACGAATCAATAAAATGTAATCGATTGTTGTTATTTAGATTAAGTAGAAAAGATCTGTTATCTTTGTTATGCGAAGGATCTTCGAAGTTGATAGACCTTATAGTATCATTTGATTTAGCATACTTGATAATCTTATGCGATTGAATACCATACTTAACAAAAAGTTCCCTTTCATATAATGGGCGCAACCATATTGACGCCATATACTGATGTCTATCATTGTAATGTACTCCAGATACATGTGATTGAATATGACCCTTAAATACCGAATTACCTAGACATGAAGTAAAGCTTGCATCATTTGTTGTATCCTTTATAACATGCAATGGCAATTCATCAAAATCTATAAGAGCCGAGCTTGCTGGATCTATAGATGGATACATTGTCAATTCACCATAACTATACATATACGAAAACTTGTTATTCTTAATTTGCTTATCGATATCTCGCGTAATATACTCATAGATACTCTGATTAACTAGTATTCTAGTTAACATACTATCCTTCTTATTGATAGAAGATTGGGTCAGTGTTTGTATCTTTGGCATATAGATACAATAATTATGATAACGATTAGTATAACTCTTATCTTCTTTAAGAAGACTATGTATCTTATTGATAATCCAATAAGTACTAGCAATATTACATATGCTGTTACTGAAGAAGAGATCGGCGCCATTAGATGCAAATGGAGATATAAAAACTTCGCCCAAGTTTCTTCTTCCAACATAGCCATATACTAGTTTGTTACTTGAAACAATCGTTTCAACCATTGGTGCAAACATATAATCTCTAGATGCTTTGATCTCGCGTTTAGGTGTATTCTTATTGGAAAGGTTATAATATATAGACTTTGCTACACTCTCATAACTATTAAAATTAGACAGATGCGCGTATGGGTTGCGCCCAAGATTACAAAACAGCTGATTATAATAGATACCTTTATCATTAGTCATAAACTTGTATACCATATCAAGATATATAACACTAAGAACCATGTTATCTAACATATACGATTGATAGATGTTATTCATGTTACCAATTAGGTAAACTCTATTACTCTTTGTTGACATCATTTTATCATAGAATCTATCAGATAGTGGATCTACCATACTACATATCATTCTATCATATAATTCACCAAATGACATCTTGTTGTTTTCTCTATAGTAGTTAAGATATGTTAGTAGTTCTTCTTGCGCCAATAATTGCAACTCTGTGATCTTCTTTGCAATGATATCATAATGATCATCTATCGATAGTTCCATAATCCTATTATCAACTAAGTACTTCTGTATAGTATCATAAGATAAGTACAATACTGCGCAATATGGATTATAGTAAAATTGACTCTTAGTTTTAGAATCGGTATCAAGATCATAGTTAGTTACAAAGTCTATAAATGGATAGAATCTACAATCTTTAATAGAAGCTCTAAATGGTGAACTTTTATCATTGGTAAAGAATATATCATCTCTATCACATACACATATAGATTGATCCACATAACATACTTTACAATCCTTCTTATCATCAGATACATTGATATCAATCAATAGTAAAGATGATAGTAAGTTGTATATGTAGTTTGTAGGTACTTTGTTATCACTATTGGGTAACTTGTATATTTTGCGCTCCACGATTCATCACATCCTTCCTTCATTCTAATTCTTATAGTTGCTGATTTTTATAGATCGAATCATTGGTACAATTATCTTCCTAAGGTAGTTATCCATATCACTAACGTTATCTTTGCGCCAATCTAAATAGCGATCATATTCGCTCTTCTCAATGAATGGAAATAAATACATATCGGAGTTGAATACACTCTCGAAGAAGTCAATATAGAATCCATAGATTGCATCTATAAGATCGATTGTATAATCATTATTGATAACATTGTATAATGAAAATGGCAATCGTGTCATGTTGGTAGTATGCATACATGGATAAAAGTTACTACTATTATTATAGACATTACCAAAACTCCATGGTTGTAGTAATCCTCTGTTAATCATATACATTACAGCTTCTACTTTAGTAAGATTTGATGGTATAACAGTTGATGCGCCCCCAGCATAAACATACTTCAAAGAAGATATCAAATTAGAAATACCAGTCCATCTAGTAGAATAGGTGGAATGTTTATTAATGATACAATCGCAAATAAAACAGATAGCATCTCTTTCAAAGAAAGATAGAAGATTCATCCTATTACAAAGAGGCATATATATAATGAAAAAGTTATACCCATTCATACCGATATGATCCAAGAGTTGACGCTTAGTTTCTACATTGGTAGATAGTATGTATCTGTTAGAATGATGTATTTGCTCTATATTGAATTGATACTCAATCGTAATGATTGTTTTTGGTATATAAACTTCAATCTCCTTATTCTCATAGGTATTATCAGTATACACATGCCTTCTAATAGTGCGCATATGATCATTAACCATAAACATTACAGATAGTATAGGATCACTACCAACAGACTTATATTCATTATACTTTATCTTAAGTAACTTAAATAGGCCGCCATATTTGCTTTCATCTGCTGTAATCCTTA
>ERZ773066.1232-NODE-1232-length-13348-cov-6.791093_pt1 | contig 13348 bp, 11 predicted proteins | sample MGYA00580573_ERZ773066 | MGnify/ENA primary metagenome ERZ773066 (study PRJEB29015, sample SAMEA2738128) | human oral metagenome | biome: human oral; feature: human-associated habitat; material: saliva | place: China | collected 2203 ... | reverse complement strand
GATTCTTGCTTTGTGTCTGGGTTTATCATTGTTGCGGATTTATCGGTGGAAATTGCGTCGGCTGAGGAGTTTCTGATGGTTGATGCGGAATGTTTTGCTCTTGAGGTTGTGCTTGGACTGGAGGTGTTACACTGGCTTGCTCAATAGGATTTGGTGTTGGCTGTGGTGTTGGAATCGGTTGCGGCGCTGGAGTCTGCGCTGGTTGAGGTAGTGGAGTTGGTTGAGAAATAGTCTGTGTATTGTCTAATTCTTCTGCCATAAGTTTAGAGATGTCTACAGAATTCTGGGAATCATTAGCTGGTAAAGGTTGAATAACGCGATCACCAAGCCCTGATGGTCGTGGTGCGGGCGATGAAAACGGCGCCATAGGCTGCGGCAGAGTTGTTGTTTGAGGCTGTGGCGTCGGAATTGGCTGCGGCGCTGGAGTCTGCACTGGTTGAGGTAGTGTTTGCGGCGCTGGAGCGAATACCTGTTGCGGATGTTGTTGTATAAGTGGATTCACTGCAGGAGTTGTTGGTGTTGCAGCGGGGGCGGCTGGTTGCGGCGACAATGAAGAAATATCAGGTCTAGTAACTGGCTGCGGCGCTGCTGGAGCTGGCTGAGGTGTTGGAGTAACTGGCTCATATGTATGAGCTGGTTGTGAAACTGGCACTGGATTTGTGCCGACTCCCGGAAGATCTCCCAAGGTTTCGTGAACTGCCCTCACAACGTCCTCTATTCCCACCTGAGACTTCACCAAGTATTTATCAGCGCCAAGTTGCTCGCCACGTTTTCGCTGATCTTCTGATGACAGTGCGGTCATAATAATCACCTTAACGTCTTTTGTTTCTGTCGTCGAGCGTAAAATGTCCAACATATCAAATCCGGAAATCTTCGGCATCATCACGTCGCTTAAAATTAATCGCGGACGTTCTTTAATTGCCATGGCTAGAGCTTCTTCTCCGTCGCCCGCCGAAACGATATCGTAGCCCTCCGCCAAAAGTCGTACACCGTAAATTTCGCGTAAACTTTTGTCGTCCTCAACCAATAAAATTTTTGTCATATGTTTATACTATACTGAAGTTTTGACAAAAAATCCATAGCCCTTATGGTTATTATTCACGGCCAGGTATGGACAATTGCTGGCGCTTTTTGCGTAACTCTTCCTCAATTTCAGCCAACGTCGGCTCGGAAGAATTTCTGGCTGGCTGTGGAATTTCTGGCTGGGTCGTCGGGACTGCGGGCGTGACTGGAGCTGGATTTTCTGGAGTTGCGATTGCGACTGGATTTGAATCGACAATTTCGCTATTATTTTTTTCAGCCGCGATATCTTCCGTCTTCTCTTCTGCAGCAATTTCAATTTTTTCTGAAGTCAGAGCATCTGGCGTTTTATCTTCGGACTTTTTGGTTTCTGCAGATTCCAATCGCTGCTTGGCTTCCGAACTATTCATACGAGGAATCTCCAAATAGAACGTACTTCCCTCTTTATATTTACTCTCAACTCGCAAATTTCCAGACATCGCCTCAGCCAAGCGGCGGCTCAAATATAGCCCCAAGCCAGTTCCGCCAATTTCTCGCGTGTCAGAATTGTCCACCCGATAAAATTTCTGGAATAAATGCGGAATATCTTCGGCTGGAATGCCAATGCCGCTATCTTTCACGCTTACAGAAATCTGCTTATCGTCGCCGGTAACATTGACGACAACTTCGCCCGATGGTGTGTATTTGATGGCATTTTCAATCAAATTGCTGACAACTTCCCTAAAATGGTCAGGGTCAATATTGGCATAAAAAATCGGCTGCAATGATTTCTCTTTACCCTCATCAATTATATCTGGCATGAAGATATAATTGAGCTGCTTTTCGTTAGCTTTTGTCGCTAAACCATCAAAAATATCCTTCAAAAATTCGTTTACGTTGATGATCTTCGGGTTATTTTTCATTCGCCCATCTTCTACCTTGCTGATATCAAGGAGATCTTGGAATAAGCGCCCCAAATGCTGGGCTGACTCGTGGGCTTTGGTGATGAAATCTCGAGCCTTTTCGTCAATATGTGCGGTGGCTGGGTTTAATGCCAGTCCTAAATATCCCTCAATTGACGCAACTGGCGTGCGCATCTCGTGGCTGGCGGTGGAAATAAACTCGGCTTGCTCGCGCTCCTCGGCTTTTTCTTTGGTGATGTCGCGGAAAACTACGATGATTCCTTCGCCGTCCGTGCCGACTGGAGAGCTGACAATTGAAACTAAAATTCGCTTTTCGGAGCTGGTTAATAGGAATAATTTATCGTTATGAGTTGGCTGGTTTTTTGATAAAGATTGGGCTATTGGATTCTCGAGGTCCTCTACGTCTTTCCCGTCTGAGGTGACGAGTTTTAAGACGCTTTTCCAGTTGAGTCCAAGCGCGTCGCCTTGGTCCCAGCCGATGATTTGTTGGGCGGATGGATTTATCAGTTCGATGTTGCCGTCTTTGGAGATCGCCAGAACGCCGTCGTCGATGGCATTAATCACTACGTCAGACTTACTTTCAACGGCGGAAAGTTTATTCTCCAAGCTGGATGTATTGTCGTCGGTTTTTTGGCGGCGAATCCATAAAACAAGGCTGAAAATCAAAGGTAAAAATCCGAAGAAGAGGTAGCCGATGATGAATTGTATGTTTATTCCCTGTTGAACGCTGGTGGCTATGATTTGTAGAATGACCAGAATACCCATTATTCCTGAGATTATTGCGCCGAAAAATCCTGCAAAAATTGCCACGATAATCCACATAACCAGGAATGGTGAAACGACTCCGCCGCTGGTAATTATGGTGGTTGTGGCGACGGCGACGGTTAACAGATATACGAAAATTCCGATTTCAGTTTCGTGTTTTCTGGGAAGCCAAAAGCATAAGATTAGCACAATTAAGCTGCCAATTCCTGCTACGCCAGCCGCTAAGTCTGAGACAGATAATCCGATTGGCAATTGATAGCCGGTCGGTATAAATCGCGCCCATGCATATAAAAGAATGATCGTGAAACAACTCAGTAATGTCACTTCACACAATCTCCTTAGCCAAAATCTGGAAATTGCGTGAGGCTTAAAGTAAATCCCGCCCTTTTTCATAGTTTTATTATGGCGAATTTTCAGGAAAATCTCAAGAGTTATGTGGTATAGTAATTGCATGAATAATGATTTGGATCGGAATCAAAATAATAATCTCACAAATAATGAATCGTCCATCCTGCCTAATGCTGAAAATGTAAAAGATCAACAAACTTCTATGGAATCCTCGGTAGCCATGGGTCCTTCGTTTGATAAGAGTATGGATAAGAATAAAGCATTTAAGTATGCAGTATTTTATGTGATTATTTCTGTGATTGCGATATTTGCGGGGGTTTATATTTTTGCACAGGGTCTAAGTAATCGTGGTAATAATTTTGAGAATTATAGCGTTTTCTTAGCTACTGAATTTTTGTCCATTGGTGTTATATATAGCTCTCTATTTTTGGCTGGATCTGTACTCGTACAATATAAAAAAGGGCGTTACCATTTCATCGACCGGGCGGTGAAGAATAGTCCCAAGGCTGCTTTTTATACTGCAATAGCTATAGTGATATTCTTAACGTTGCTCTGGGGGTGTGATAGACCTATGACAATATTCACGCTCCTTCTCTCTCCTGTCGCTGCTTTTGCTTTCGCTCTGGAGATTATTAATGAAGCGTCAGTGCGACGATATGCCATTAATATGTCGATTATTGACGGAAAAATAGAGAAAAAGCACGCTCTTTTATACACCATAATTTACATAATTCTCTGTCTTCTTGTGCCGGTGTTTTTTGCTATTGTTGTATTTGATAGTCGTGATGTACTATATGCTGGATTAGCGTCGCTTGTTGAAGCTATATTTCCTATTGCGGCTATGATTATAGGGATACTTATCTGTATTTCGATTTATTGGTATAAATCTGGGCGCTATTGTATTGCGAATTATCTAGTGAAAAACGGCAAAGTAGTTAACTCATTTTTTACCGCTATAATTTTCTACACGATTATGTCTTTCTTGAGTCCGTCAGCTGATATGGAAGATAAATATTCAATAATGTGGCTTCCTGTATCTTTGATGTTCTGGAGTTTAAAACTTATCGTCTTAGTTAGCCCGCTGGTGGCGTTAGCGTATGTCTCTTGGATCACAGTGTCGTGCTACGCAGGAAGTCGCCACACAAAGCCCGTCGAAGAAAGTATGGAAAAACGTCAGCCAGATTATACGGAGTATTATACGAATCAACCACTTTCATATAAGTGGATCAAGCCTATGATCATTGCCATTATTGCGATTATCGTCTTGATTGCAATACTGATTCCTTTATTAATTGCGATAGGATAATAATTTGAAAATATAATAGTCAGGAGAATGATTTATGAATAACGATCAGTATAATAATCAAAACAACCCTACGGATAACGCGCCTATTGCTTCACCTGAAGTTAAAGATGTGAAGCAACAATGGGCTTTTACGGAGACTCCAGCTGTTGCAGAGCCCTTGTCTACTGCAGTCACGAATAAAAATATGACTAAAGACAGGACTATTATGCTGACGGTGTTTTTTGTAATCGTGAGTTTTGCGACAACTATGCCAGTACTCGGTAAATATGATGCCGTAATCTTTTTTAGTGAAGCATATTTAATGATGCCAGATATTATACGTGACGTTTTTATATTTTATAACCTAGCATTGTCACTTATTATGATTATGATGTGTATGTTTAGGCAATATTGGGCAACAAATGAAGTGCTAGGACGAGTTTCAAAAAGAATTATCTTGCTGATATGTACGATATCTACATTTGTGCTTGCGTCTTTGCTCTATGGCTATCAAATTAACTCTATAAACAACAGTGATTCTATAATAACTGTAAACAAGGATAGCGATAGGATTTTTGCGGCTATTACTACCGTAATGATGACGCCAACAATATTTATAAATTTATATATTATTATTTTCACAATTTACTTTTCTTGGGCTATACTGTCTTATTATAAAAAGTCGAAATCTAACATAGAGAAAAAGTAGACAAGCCTTCCCTTTCCATGGTATAATCCATGGAGTTACGGCCCTATCGTCTAGCGGTTAGGACACCAGGTTCTCATCCTGGCAACCCGGGTTCGATTCCCGGTGGGGTCACCAGTAGTGAAATTTTGACAAGAATTGCCTGCAAAGGCAGTTCTTTTTATCTGTAAAATGGCAGGTATTTTAGTGGTTCCAAATTTTTCACCATCAAACGTCAAGCCTGCGGGAAAAAGCCATTTTTGGAACCGAAAACGGATTTCAGTGTCTTCGATTTCCTGAAATGTTTCGACTAAGTTTGATAGTTTATTAACGCCAAACTCCATCAATTCTTCTACGTCTTCAGTGTCATCGCTCATTTCGTTCAATTTTAGTCTAATTTCGGTTTCCTCAGCATCATAGTCACCTATTGTATCCTGAGTAATTTTATCCGTTAAGACACCCTTGATATTCTTGCGCACAACTTCTTTTCTCTCGGCGTCTATCTGAGTGAGGCGTTGCGTAAGTTTTTCCTTCGCTCCTGAATTATTCTTAATTCTGTCTTCGAGATTGAGTTTTATAGCCGTCTTGAGCGCTTCTTTGATATCTCTGCTCATTTTGAAATCCTTTATATAATTCAGGAATTCCTCATTCACATATGCAACGTCATAGTTCATATGTTGTCCTTTACATTTAGGACAATGATATTTAGGATACGTTTTATTTCTACCTTTTGGAGCAGAAGCAGTCATTTTGTGACCGTTCTTACAATACAGCACTCCACGAAGCGGGTATTTTTCGTTATGTTTTACATACTTGTTACCTACATTCGCATTCCCACTAAGAATGCTATTCGCCTTATAAAACACATCTTCTTCTACTAATGGAGTAATTGTCTTGCTTTGAATTGCAAGCCCAAATCCTTCGACAATTCCGATATAAATTTTCTTCCTCAGCATTCTGGAAAAAGTATTTCGGGGAATTTCTTTATAGCCTGCTATCTTCAACTGTGTATTGACTATCCTTGATGCCTCGGTTTCGTTGCTACCAGATACAATTAAATGCCAAGATGAGCGTAAGATATTTACAAAGTCTTCTCGGTCATCGAGAACTATGTTGCGCTTGCCAGTTATATCTCTACCATTAACATATCCGATAGGAGCATTCCACATCCAACGACCCTCACGAACGCCTTCTACCATACCGCCTTTACAACGCTCTGCTCTTGTTTCGTTATCTAACTGAGCAAATGTAGATGCGATACTTTCCATCGCTCTACCGAGAGAAGTATCTTCAAAACGCTCAGTAACTGAATAAACCTGAATGCCACATTTTCCGAGAGCGTCTTTTAAGGTCATATAGTCACCAACATTACGGGATAGGCGGTCGACTTTATAAATTAGGAGCGATGTGTTTTCTCCTTTATGTTTAACAGCGTAAGTAAGCATCTCCTTCAACTTGGTTCGGTTTGCCGTTTTTGCACTTTCGCCTTCTTCTACGAACCATTTATTAATTTTGATACCATTCTTTTGAGCAAATTCAGAAATAACGTGCTTCTGCACTGCTAGGCTATTTCCTTCATCTACTTGTTCTCGTGATGAAACTCTAGTGTATGCTATTGCGTTTATCATTTTTTGCTCTTTTCAAAGTCGTATTGCGCAAGTATAATCTTTGCAAATTCATTAATTTCTATTGCCATCTCAGTCCTTTTCTTTTTATCTGGATGACTGATTTTTGAGGCTATCTTCTTGATATTCTCAACTTGAGAAACTTCCATAGTGGATTTCCTTTATGAAGTTTCCTCAAGTTCTTTGATAGAAACAATGCTTAGATTTGTAGGAAGATGTCGTCAACCTATGTTTTTCATATAGTCGAGACTTCTTACTTGCTAATCATCAATAACAAGATTTTTTACTTCTTTTTGTGCGCTTACAACCTTTCCGCCTTCCTTCGAGGCTTTTATACTACCAAAATCCTCATCGACCAGTGAGGATATTTTGCTGAATAATTCTTCGTCAACTTTTTTGCTAGTCGTAATCAGGGCGCCCTGTCTTTTCTTGATGACTTCCATTTTTTCACCGTCCTCTAATTGGCGTGAGTCTATCACCATACTGCGCTCAGAATTTTTAAGACCATCGCTGAAAACGTTATACTTAATTTCAATCTGCTTAAGGTTATTCCTTAGGCGAAATTTATTTATCACGGTTGATAATGGAATAAGTATTAAGCCAGTTTTGTTCTCACATTCCATATAAAAGAACGTGTTTCCTGCGTCCAAAAATCGCACTTCACCATCCAAATTAACAGTTAGGTATACTTCGGAATGAAGACCGTGTATTAGCATAAAGGCGTCTAGCCAGACACTTGAATGCACCATTACGTCGTTTGGATTTACCTTTTTGCTAAAAGCATTAAAAATGCGTTGTATAGTCTCCGCTTTAACGTTAAGACGCCTTAGTTCGGAGACTAGGGTTAAATAAATACATTCAACATACGACAACTCTCGCCAGCCCTTTCCATCTTCTTCTCGGCTGTCAGAGAATAAGCCAATACTCGACAAATAATTAAGCGACCTATAGGTCATATCGATATTTTTAATTCTTGCTCTCGGTTGTTGCCAAGATGTCGACAATTTCTCATAAAAACCATCTGGTGCTGTGGCCAAAGTAACCCAATTACCATCGGTAAGGTGGACAAATTCATCTTCTTTTAATTTTTTCTCTGCCATACATAAATTATACCACATTGTAAGATTTTTATGAATAGCCTAGTTCCCGTAAAGGTAAAGCCAGATTTTCCTGGTATAATATTTAAAAGGACTTGTTAATTTACATAAAGGATTTAATATGAGCGACAACTCTCTAAAAAAAGGACGCTTTACGAAATATAGTAATCGTATTGGCCTTTTCTCTAATCAAACTGGTAACTATATTGCAAATACACCTGAAGTAGTTCTGAATTTTCCTTTTAAGGACACTGTTCTTGAAGCAGGAATGAATAAAGAGGATGTTGGGAGAGATGAACGCTTTTTGCACCTTGAAATTGACAAGCGAGATATTGATACCTTAGAAGAACCAAAAGTCCTTACGAATTTTAAATATGTTGATAAGGACGGTGAAGTTGCTCTTACCGCTAACAGTGACGTTGAGTTGTTTGATGGTGATGGGAAACTGAAGCAAAATTTAGTAATAAAAGGTAACAATCTACTTACTCTTTTTTCGTTGAGAGAACGTTTGTCCAAACAAGTAAAACTAGTTTATATTGACCCTCCTTACAATACTGGAGGCGACGAGAACATCTTTTCTTACAATAATACCTTTAACCATTCTTCTTGGTTGGTATTTATGAAAAATAGACTTGAAGTTGCACGAGAACTGCTTCGTGAAGATGGCTTTATAACTATTGCAATTGACCATTGTGAACTTTTCTATCTTGGAGTTGTTGCGGACGAAATTTTTGGTAGAGATAATAGGTTATCTATTATCACCGTTCAACACAATCCAAAAGGTCGCAACCAAGCAAAATTCTTCTCAGAGAATAGTGAGTTCTTGTTAGTTTATGCAAAGAATAAAGAGAAAGCGAATTTTCAGCAGGTTGCTATTGATGATGAAGTTAAGGCGACATTCACTGAAAGAGATGAAAAAGGTGCTTATAGGTGGGAACCATATATTCGAGCAAGGACAGTATGGTCTAGGCAGGCTCGTCCAGAAAACTGGTATCCTATCTATGTCAGCAAGGATTTAAAGACAATTACTTCTACTAAAATAGATGACGCCTACGAACTATACCCGACTACTAATACAGGTGATTTTTCTTGGAAAAATATAAAAACGACATTTGATGAGTTAAATGATGGTAAATCCTTCAAAGCAGAAATTGTTGATGGGAAAGTGATTTTATATCACAAGTATTATGAACAGCAGGTCTTGAAAAATGTTTGGATTGCCAAGAAATATCAATCTGAATTTAATGGAACAAATCTTCTAAAAGGTATCATCGGAAAAAATGATTTTAGTTATCCTAAATCGCTTTATGCAGTCGAAGATATCATAAAAATTATGAGTGGCGATAATGATATTGTGCTTGACTTCTTTGCTGGCTCTGGAACCACAGCGCACGCCGTTATCGAGGCTAACAAAGAGCAGGGTTATAGTAGAAAGTTTATAGTTTGCGAACAACTAGAAGAGCATATCGATGTAATGATGAAACGATTGACAAAAGTAATAGATGAAAGTTCCTTCTGTTATTTTGAACTAAAAAAATATAACCAAGCCTTCCTAGACAGGTTGATGGAAGTAACTTCAATTAGTGATGTGGAAGAAGTCTATTCGGATATGCAGAAGAATGCTTTCTTGAAATTCTTCTTTGATAAGAAGGAATTTGAAAAAGATGAAAACTTCCGCTCTAAGACTTGGGAACAGCGTCGTAATATGCTTGTCGACATCCTCGACGAAAATCAACTATATCTCAACCTGCTTGATATGCGAGATGCGAAGTATAAAGTCAATAACGATGAAATGGCTCTAACAGAACGTTTCTATGGAGTTCAAGAAGATGCCGAGAACTAAGACTAAAATCAAAGATACCCTTAATGATTTTCTTTTTAAGAAGATTGAAGATGACCCTGAGTTTCAACTTTGGTCTAAGAGTTTTGTTATTCCAGAATACATAACTGACAACTTGCATCCATCCAAGACATTACGTCCATATCAGGAAGAGGCGTTAAAGCATTTTATTTGGCTCTTTGAGCACGATAGAACCGCCTCCAAGCATCTTTTATTTAATATGGCTACAGGCACTGGCAAAACGCTTGTAATGGCCTCCTGCGTGCTTTATTTATATGGCAAGGGCTACAATAATTTCGTATTCCTAGTTCATCGAGACCAAATCCTCGAACAGGCTAAGAAGAACTTTACAGACTATAAATTTGAGAAATATCTATTCAACCCAAAAGGTGTTAAAATCAATGGTCGCAAGGTTAGTGTAAATCGAGTTGAGACGCCTGTCCAATCTAGCAACAATAGCATCAACTTTATCTTCACTAGCCAGCAGACGCTAGTAAATCGTTTGTCAGAAGACAAAGAAAACTCTTTGACGGTTGAGGATTTTCAGAAGAACAATATGGTAATTATCGCCGACGAGGCTCATAGTCTAAATGCTGATACGAAGTCGAAGGATAAGACGACAGCAAAAGAAGAAAAACACTGGGAAACTTCTGTATTATCGACGCTGAATATGCGTCCAGATAATATGCTTCTTGAGTTTACTGCGACTGTTGACCTTGCTAATGACAAAATTCATAAAAAATACGAAGACAAACTTGTCTTTCGTTATGATTTTCTTGCCTTTAATAAGGATGGCTATTCAAAAGATGTTAAGTTCTTATACAACTTTGAGACACAGATTGAAGACCAGAAGCGCTTGCTAATAGTTAATGCCGTTGCTCTGTCTGAATTTCGACGATTATTAGCAGAGAGAACTATGGGTGTGATATTCACTCCAGTTGTTTTAATTAAATCAACGAAGATTGCGGAAAGCGAAAAAGACCGCAAATTCTTTGACGAAGTAATTAGCACGCTCAGAGCAGAAGACCTATCAGAATTACAGCGTGTTGCTAAGACGAAGAATGTTAACCACGAACACGAAATTATAAGCGATATGTTCAATTGGATTAAAAATTCAAGAAACGGCCTAGTCCAGCAGGGAGACTGGGATGGGCTGAAGACTTTCACTGCTCTTATTCGTGCTAACTTTGCGCACGATAATACTCTAATTTATAACAGCCAAAAGAAGGAAAAGGCTGATTTGTTGCCACATCTTGACGACCCAAAAAACAAAATTCGTGCAATCTTTTCTGTAAACGCCTTGAACGAAGGATGGGATGTCTTAAGTCTGTTTGATATTGTTCATTTTGATATCTCGGCGTCAAAGAAGGTCTCTCTCCAAGATATTCAACTTATTGGTCGTGGTGCAAGATATTGTCCTTATGAACTCCCTAAGGAGTATAAGGGCGATGATGGCGGTCTGTTTGGTCGCAATCTTCAGTATGATAAATATCGTCGTAAGTTTGATAATGACCCAAATGATACTGGTCGCATTCTTGAGACATTTGTCTATCATTTTGTTAAAACTGGAACTTTCCTTGAAACTTTGCGCCAAGACTTACTTGGTGAAGGCATTATCAATGAAGGTGTCGAACGAAAAACTATCACTATGAAACAACGCTTCCTCGAAAGCGATACCTACAAGAAAGGTTTTGTCCTAGTAAATCAGACTGAGAAGAGAAAGAAGACTACCAATGAGGATATCGACACAACCTTCAAACGCATTATCAAGGCAAGCACTTACAACCTTCGCTCTGGAGGCCTTTCCGACAAAGAGCAAAACCAGATTATAGCCTCTCAGCATACGAAGGAAATTCGTATCACAGAAGAATTCTTCAGTCGCCAAATCATAGAGAAGGCTTTGGCTTCCTCTGAAAATGATTTCTTTAGATTTGAAAATCTAAGACATCATCTCATTGGTATCAAGGCTATAGATGAACTGATTGATAAATATTTGCCGTTATACACGATTAAATATACTTATGAAGACGGAAAAGATATACATCTATTGAGTGCGCAGGAAAAACTACAATTATTGGTTGCCGTGATTTTGCCAGAGGTTCGTAAATCGATTGACTTGAATATGCCGAAGATTGTCGGAAGTAATGTTTTCCGCCCTATTTCTCTAGCGGAGATATTTGCACAACAAAAGTCTATTTATCTGGCTTCGTTCCCAAGTATTGACACAGTAACTGGAGAGAAGATATTTATCTCCACTGACGAAAGAGCGAAGCCTCAAACTGACCACGATAATCCAGAACTGCAGTTCGATGTGAAACACGCTGAATGGTATGCGTATGATGAAAACTATGGAACGAGTGAAGAGAAGAAGTTCGTGAAATGGATGTCTACGCAGATAGAAAACTTACATAATAAATATCTAGGCTCAGAAATATATGTCATTCGTAATGAATTAGATTATTGGTTATTCGGATTTGATGGTCGCCGTTTTAGTCCTGACTATTTACTTATCATCAACGATGTGTTGAATAAAAAAATGTATTATCAATGCCTAATTGAGCCTAAGGGTGGTCATTTATTGGCTCAAGATGATTGGAAAGAGCAGTCCTTGATAATGCTAAATGAAAACTCTGAAGTAGTGTTTACTGAAAATGAAAACGACAAGAAAGCGTATAAGGAATACCTCAAAGAGGTTCAATTGAGAGGCTTCCAAGAAATAAAAAATATCGGCTTGAAATTCTTCAATACCGACACACGAACAGTGGAAGATTTTGCCTTAGATTTCGAAGAGAAACTACTATAACGGTTTGACCAGTAATCCGTTGTCTTCTAAATATCTTTCGAATACCTTTATGGCTTCCTTTCTGTTGCCTATATCCTTTACTCCAGCCTTGTATCCTTCTTCTAATAACTTTAGTATATTTGCCTCTCCTGCATCTATAAGAGTATTAACGCAGAAGAAGAAGTAATATAGCGCAGAGCGTGCCTTCTCGTTCTTCACCCTGCCAACTCTTGAATAGGCTTCTATAAATCTAAGATATTCTACATTATTTATTGCTTTCATTTTCAAATCTCCCAACTTGTATTAAATTCTTTTAATGACATCCCTTCGCCTGTTAATGTAGTAGTGATGCCAAGTTTATTGATTGCTTCTAATAACTTAATTTCAACTTCGATTAATTTCTCCGTTTTAACATCAGAGAGGTCTCTACTTGATAGTTCCTCTCTTACGGTCGCTAATTGCTCTCCGTAGGACTGTATCTGGTGCTTTTTAGAAATGAGATATTTTTCCTTGAGCGTATCCAATTCTAATGCTGAATAATTTTGGATTTCATCTTCTAAGTCTCGTGACCAGTTTATTAAGGTGCCTTTGCTCACTTCTAATTGCTTAGCGATAGTATCAAAACTATTTCCTTTCGCTCTCAATTCTATGAAGCCTTGCTGTTTATCGGTCTTGTTAATCATACTAATTCCTCTATACTGTATATTCCATATTAATGTGGTAGTTTAGAATAACATCAAACAGAGGCTCCTAACTGATAACTATGACTGGGAGCATAGAATATCTTACGGAGTTCTCTCAGTTCCGCTATAATTGGTTCCAAATTAGAAACGAGTAGTTCACCAAGAATATTCTGGCGGATTATTTCCGTCTTTTTTATTTATGATTTTTCGTCATCCATCTGCTTAACGACTTCTATCAAATTTCGCGGCGTAATATCAGCTTTAATTAGATATCCGTCAACACGACTCATGACAGACCTACGCGAAGCCTCGTCTT
>ERZ773066.1227-NODE-1227-length-13372-cov-7.589697_pt1 | contig 13372 bp, 9 predicted proteins | sample MGYA00580573_ERZ773066 | MGnify/ENA primary metagenome ERZ773066 (study PRJEB29015, sample SAMEA2738128) | human oral metagenome | biome: human oral; feature: human-associated habitat; material: saliva | place: China | collected 2203 ... | reverse complement strand
AGCTCTGGTAAGTTCCAGCCACGCAAAGACCAGTTAGTGCGCATTGCACCTGTCTTCATTGAGATGGGTTGTTTCGCACGTGTAGAAACCAACGGTGGTGCTTTTGAACAAGTAAATTTACTGGCTGGTGAGAATCCAAACGAGTCGGTACGTGCCTATACGAAGATTCTGCATGAAGCTGGTATCAAGACACACATGCTTGATCGTGGTTTGAATGCCTTACGTATGTATCCTGTTCCTGATGATGTTCGTGCGATGATGTATCGTGTAAAGCATGCTCAGGGTGTAGATATTACTCGTCTTTTCGATGGTTTAAATGATATTCGTAACATTGCTCCAGCATTGAAATGGGCAAAGGAAGCTGGTATGACTCCACAGGGAACACTCTGTATTACCACCTCTCCTGTTCATACTATCGAGTACTACTGCAAATTAGCTGATGAGGAAATTGCAGCTGGTGCCGAGGAACTATGCTTGAAGGATATGGCTGGTATTGGTCAGCCTGCTTTCTTAGGAGAACTCACTCGCCGTATTAAGGAGAAGCACCCAGATGTATTACTAGAGTATCATGGTCACTCTGGTCCTGGTCTCTCAATGGCATCTATGTTAGAGGTTGCAAAGAATGGTATTGACATCCTCGATGTTGCTATAGAGCCATTGTCATGGGGTAAAGTTCACCCAGATGTTATCTCTGTACAAAGTATGTTGAAGAATGCTGGCTTTGATGTTCCAGAGATTAATATGGATGCTTACATGAAGGCGCGTGCCATGACTCAGGAGTTTATTGATGAGTGGTTGGGTTACTTCATTAATCCACAGAATAAGATTATGAGCTCTTTACTCCTCAGCTGTGGTTTGCCTGGTGGTATGATGGGTTCAATGATGGCCGACCTCGGTGGTATTCGTTCTACTATTAATAACCTTCGCAAGAAGAAGGGCGAGGAAGAACTCTCTGTTGACGACATGCTTATCAAGTTGTTCGATGAAGTTGCTTATGTTTGGCCTCGTGTAGGATATCCTCCATTGGTAACTCCATTCTCACAATATACTAAGAACATCGCATTGATGAACCTCCTCACTCTTGAGCAGGGTAAGGGTCGCTTCGTTATGATGGACGATTCTATGTGGGGTATGATTCTCGGAAAGAGTGGTCGTGTACCAGGTGAGATTTGTCAAGAGTTGAAAGACCTAGCTAAGCAGAAGGGACTTGAGTTCACAGATGCAGACCCACATACATTGTTGAAGAACAATCTTGAGGATTTCCGCAAGGAAATGGACGAGAATGGTTGGGATTATGGTCAGGATGAAGAGGAACTCTTCGAATTGGCTATGCACCCAGAGCAGTATCGCAACTACAAGAGTGGACAGGCTAAGAAGAACTTCTTGGCTGATCTTCAAGCTGCAAAGGATGCTAAGCTCGGCGCAAAGGTTAGCCCAGAAGAGGCAGCAGCCTTTAAGCATGCAAAGGCAGATGCACTTGTTGCTCCTGTCAAAGGTCAGTTGTTCTGGGAGTTCCAGGGCGATGGTGAGGCAGCTCCAGCTGTAGAGCCATTCATTGGTAAGGAGTATAAAGAGGGCGATGCTTTCTGCTATATCCAGGCTCCTTGGGGCGAATTCGTTACTGTTCCAGCTGCACTCGGCGGTAAGTTGGTAGAGATCAACGCTAAGCAAGGTGCTAAGGTGAACAAGGGCGATGTTATTGCTTACATTGAGCGTGAGCATGCTGAATAAGTAAAACGCATTAAAAAATATTAAGTCATGGTCTATTGCTATTGAGTAAGACCGTGACTTTTTCGTTTATGACTATGGATTATCTTTCAATCATCAATAAGTATTACCCAACCGACAATGAGCTTCGTCACATCCTCTTAGTTCATAGTCGCAGTGTGGCTGATAAGTCATTAGCAATAGCGGCTCGCCATCCAGAATTAAAGCTCGATTGTGCGTTCTTGGAGGAGGCTGCTATGCTGCATGATATCGGTATTTTCAAGTGCGATGCGGCTGGCATTCAGTGTTTCGGAACCGAACCTTACATCTGTCACGGGCGTATCGGAGCAGAGTTATTAAGGTCAGAAGGCTTCCCACGCCATGCTCGTGTTTGTGAGCGACATACGGGTGCTGGGATTACAAAAGCGCAGATTATAGCGCAAAATCTCCCTCTTCCACAGCAAGATTTCCTACCCGAAACGATGGAAGAAAAGGTGATTTGCTATGCCGATAAGTTCTTTTCTAAGACGCACCTAGATAGAGAGAAGACGATTGAACAGGCGGAAAAAAGCCTATCGAAGTTCGGTGATGAGGGTGTTCTCCGCTTCCGTGAGTGGGAAAAGTGCTTCAGTTAGATAGTTTTTTCGGCTATTTCCTAATCTTTTCTAGTATCTTTTTAGATGATTCTCATAGACGAATTAATTAAGAAGATATATTACATTCTAAATTTCCTAATTAGCTCTTTCTAGAAACGAATATTGGTTTTGGGAGTCACTAAATACCAATAAACTCAAAACGATAGTACCTTTTTATGAAAAAGTACTATCGTTTTTGGTGAAAAGTAGTATCGTTTTTACGAAAAAGTACTATCATTTTTTACGAAAATAACCATCGTTTTGGGCTAAAATATGCTCCATTTTTGTTAAAATCTATCTACTTTCTTCTAATAATATAATAGCTTTATTTGTAACAGATTGGTTATTAGCTTGTTAGAACAACAAGACTTATTGCCCTCAAAAATCGAATATTTCGAGCAAAGTAAGTGGGCTTTCCAGAATATCGCAGTAATAACCTATCAAATTGGCAATATTCTTTTACAAAATAAGAGAGTGTCTTCTGCTTCTATTCATTGTATATTCTATGGAAAAACAACTATCGAATTTCAGTGAAATAAGTTATTATTTAGTTCATTCTTATGTACCTTTATGGAAAATGCTTACCTTTGTATTGCTATTAGAACAAATCAAAACGATATGAAAAAACATCTTTTTTGGCTTTGTGTGCTGGCATTTTCGGCATCTCTACACGTCACAGCACAATCGTTCAAACAGCAGATTAGTGCTCATCCAGAACTTTCTGCCAACAATTACCTAGCTTATCCAACTCCTTCTGGTAAGCTGACACCTGCTCCGTCAGGCTATTTTCCTGTGTATCTCTCGCATTATGGTCGACATGGATCGCGCTATCTCATTCATGCGCAGCAATATCTTCGACCGATTGAAGTGCTTGAGCGGGCTGATTCTGCTGGGGTTTTGACGAATGAAGGGGTAGATGTCTTGAAGAAACTACGCCTCATGTATGCTGAATCCTATAAGCGATGGGGCGAATTGACCCCTCTGGGAGCACAACAACATCAGCAGATTGCGAGAAGAATGTACGAACGTTTCCCATCTGTTTTCCGTGATTCGGTGTGGATAGATGCTAAGTCTACGGATGTTATCCGCTGTATTCTGTCCATGGAAAACGAACTGCAAGAGCTGATTCGACATAATCCTCGCTTGCGCATTAGGCATGATGCGAGTGCACATGATATGTATTTTATGAATCAATCAGACAAAAAACTATCTCACCAAAGGGATAGTAGTGCTGTAAAGAATACTATTGATGAGTGGGGCAAACGCAATATTGACACAAAACCTTTGATGGCTCGCCTCTTTAAGGATAAGGAATATGTGACAAAGAAGGTGGATGCGGGGCAACTCTCATTTGATCTTTTCAGTTTGGCTAGTATTGTTCAGAACTCGGAAATACGTCATTCGCTTTCATTGTACAATCTCTTTACCCCAGAAGAATTATACCGTCTTTGGGAACGTAGTAATGCTTGGTGGTATTTGCGTTATGCTAGTGCACCGCAAAGCGGAGGTAATCAACCTTTTTCACAGCGGAATCTCTTGCGTAAGATCATCACTGATGCCGATTCTTGTTTGGCACTTCCTCATCCCGGTGCGACACTTCGTTTCGGACATGATACGATGGTGATGCCGTTGACCTGTCTGCTTAATCTGAATAATAGTGACATCAGAGTATCGGATATAGATAGTCTTGACCTGAAAGGTTGGAGTTCTACACGCATTGTTCCTATGGCTGCTAACATTCAATTCGTATTCTATAAAAATCCGAGGAAGCCTAAGGCAGAAACGCTTGTGAAGGTTTTACTCAATGAAGAGGAAGCTACGCTACCATTGCCGAAGACTTCAGCACCTTATTACTATAAATGGAGCGACTTTAAGAAGTTTTATCTTTCAAAACTAGGTAGCTATCATGAATAAGCGACTATACCCCTGGTTGTTATCATAGCAATGCTCACTTCCTTTTAGCAAGACGCCCTTCTCAAATGGAGAAAGGCGTCTTGTTGTTTGTATGCTTTGCAGTTGTCTCAGTGTCAATCAAATGACAAGGAAATTGACACGTATGGAGCATTAGGCTTGGAGAGGTTCTCAATTCAACGTGAGAATCTTCGCCAAATTGCTCTCTTCGCCAACAATCCATAGTACATCATCAGCCTGTAAACAGCGGGAAGGAGTGATGAGGGTTAGGTTATCTTGCCCTTCATCGACGCCTACTACCATGCAGTTATACTTGTCTCGAATGCCACTCTCTTTGAGGGTTTTGCCAATGAAAGGGCTAGATTCTGATAAGGTGACGCGGCGAAGCTTCATTTCTCGCTTCTCTATCTCGGTGTCTTCGGGCTGCTGTTCAGACTTGATGGCTCTTGATAGTGCCGTTAACTGTTCATCATTTCCAATGGCTTGAAGCGTGTCACCAGGGAAGAGGATCGTTTCGCCATTAGGGATGTTGAGGCGTAGCGAGCCACGAAGAATACTACTGATATGCACGCCAAAGCGATTGCGGAGGCGCAAACTTCGTAATGTCTTACCAGCCCATAGCGAGTCTTCTGGTAGGTTGAAGTTACTGATATGAATATCGCGATCAATGAGATGGTCGGCAAAGAGCGGCTTCTTCTTGCCCTTTACCTGTGCTTCTATGTCCCTACTTCGTAGGTTCTGTATGAAGAGACGCTCTAATTTGATACTCCTTTCCTTCAGTCGCCTTGATAGCAACATGAGGATGAGCACACCGATAGCGATGGCAATAATAAACGCATGCTGGAATCGTGTGAGATAGTTGCAGACGTAGAAGATGAAACTGATAGCAATTACGACACGTGCAAGAATGGTTGCTATGAGTGGCAATCGGTTGATTCGCCTATCCATCCATAGTGCTTTGAAGGCTTCAGAATGGTTCTGCTTCATCACTATGGAACGCAAGAAAGGAGAGATGAAAGCAATAGTTAAGAATCCGCAAACAGCATTACCAGCCCAATGCGTGCCTGTCCATTCAACAGAGAACTTCCTACAGATTGGAAGCGTGAGGGAGAACATGATCGCTATAACGGCAGCCGAGAGAATACCATAGATAACCGTGTTCGTCAGCATCTTCTTGATGAGTTCATGCCATTGATTATGCCCAGTTGTATTCTCATCAGGAGTTTCTGTTTGGATGTGATTGATACGACGCACCCACTTCTTCGGCAGGTGTTTGATGATGAAGTTGTAGCTTGGCTCGGCTGCACGTATCATATAAGGTGTGAGGAAGGTGGTAATAACCGATACAGCAACAACTACTGGGTAGAGGTGGTCACTGATAACATGCAGGGAGAGTCCTAAGGAGGCAATGATAAAGGCGAACTCGCCAATTTGTGCCATGGAGAAACCACAACGCATTGCATTCTTCAGCGATTGACCACCGAGTAGGAAGCCTATTGTGCCGAAGATGGCTTGCCCCAAGAGGATGGTTAGAACGAGTAAGAGGATGGGGACGGCATAGCTGATGAGGATATGTGGGTCGACCAACATACCAACCGATACGAAGAAGATAGCACCAAAGAGGTTCTTGACAGGGTCGACGAGTCGAATGATTTTATCTGCTTCGATAGTCTCTGCCAAGATACTTCCCATAACGAATGCACCAAAAGCGGCACTGAATCCAACTTGTGTGGATATAACTGCCATGAGGCAACATAAGCCCAATGACACAACAAGGAGGGTTTCGCTATTAAGGAGTTTGCGTGTGGAACGAAGGAAGAGAGGTATTGCGAAGAGTCCGATAACAAACCATAATACAAGGAAGAATCCTATCTTGGCTATGCTACCGAAGAGTTGCGCACCATTAAGGTTGGTGCCACTGGCTATTGTACTAAGCATTACCATCATTACAATGGCAAGGATATCTTCAAGGATGAGAACACTCATCACCGTGGGTACGAAACCTTGCTGTGTGAGTCCCATATCGTTGAGTGCCTTATATATAATGGTGGTTGAGCTGATAGCAAGCATTCCGCCAAGGAAGATGCAGTCCATCTCTTTCCATCCAAAGCTATATCCCACGACGATACCTAAGGTTGTCATACAGAGGATAATGGTACTGGCTGCTATGATGGGGGATGCTCCCATCTTGAGTATCTTCTTTATGGAGAAGTCTAAACCCAATGCAAATAAAAGGAAGATAACACCTATGTCTGCCCATGTGTGTATGTTGGCCTTATCGACAACGCTCATCAGATAAGGCATGTGAGGCGATACCAAGAATCCAGCAACAATGTATCCCAGTACTAAGGGTTGCTTTAGTTTCTTGAATAATAGTGTTACAAACCCTGCTACAACAAGTATCAGTGCAAGGTCTTTGACGAGTGATGGTAGTTCTGCCATATATGTTTTACCCACCTCCAGCTCCTCCCCAAGGGAGGAGGGCTTGATATGTGGTGTTGATAGTTGTTAATACTTTTACCCACCTCCAGCTCCTCCCTAAGGGAGGAGGGCTTGATATGTGAGGGTGGTTGGTGTTAATACTTACATTATGATGTATGGGGGTGCTTATCTGTAGCTATCTTTCAATCTCCTATCAGTGGGAGACAATGTGAGAAACGGGAGTGTATTTGCTCTCGTTATTGAGTATATTTGCTTTTAACGTTGAGCACATTTGCTTTCTTTATTGAGCATATTTGCTCACATCATAGAGTATATTTGCAGAGTTCCTTTACGCTTATTTGTTCTCTTCTTTAAGCTTATTTACTATCTCCTTTAAACTCATTTGCTAGCATTCTCTAGCTCTTCTGCAATTTTATTCAGTACCTCATCTAGTCGATTGAATACATCTTCATTAGTGAAGCGGATAACCCGATAGCCTTCTTTATTTAGCCATTCCGTGCGTTCCTTATCCATTTGTGGTTGCTCCCCAACCAAGTGGTATCCTCCATCTAACTCTATAATGAGTTTCTGCTTGAGGCATACAAAGTCGGGAATGTAGCCATATATTGGATGTTGTTGTCGGAAGTGAACTCCCATCCTATTACTTGCAAGATACTTCCAAAGAATCTTCTCTGCTTCAGTGGGGTTATTCCTCATCCTCCTCGCATGCTCAAGTAAAAGATAGTAAGTTGACGCATCTGTTGTTTCGTAGCGATTCATAGAATTTAGAAAAAGGATTTCATTCCTGCTTATCGCCATAGATAAAGGAATGATAGGTTGTTTTATCTATTTTAGATGTATTTCTTTTATGCTATAAGATAGCGTAATTTAATCCTCTAAGACATCTCAATCCCCCCTCCCTTGGGGAGGGGAAGGGGGTGGGTATCTCAATCATTAAACTCCGCAGTCAACCTACAGATATTAATGATAACCTGCATGGCTTTCTCCATAACCTGTACCGATACAAACTCGTAAGGACCATGGAAGTTAACGCCACCAGCGAAGATGTTAGGGCAAGGCAAACCTTTGAAAGAAAGCTGTGCACCATCCGTACCGCCACGAATCGGTTGTACCTTTGGAGCAATGTTAGCCTGTTGCATGGCACGAAGGACTAGCTCTATGACGTGCATATTAGGGTCAATCTTCTCCTTCATGTTGTAGTATTGGTCGTTCATCTTTAGTTCGACAGTACCAGCACCATACTTCTCATTCATCTTCTTAACGCAGTTCTCAATGAAACGCTTGCGGTCTTCGAAGTGCTCGCGGTCATGGTCACGAATGATATAGCTTAGCTTTGCCTCTTCACAACGGCTCTCTATGCCAATAAGGTGATAGAAGCCTTGATAACCTTCAGTAGTCTCTGGGATTTCATCTGATGGAATCATCGCATTGAACTCACATGCTAGGCGACTCGCATTGACCATCTTTCCCTTAGCATAACCAGTGTGGACACTAACGCCATGAATCAAGATCTTCACGCCAGCAGCATTGAAGTTCTCATATTCGAGTTCGCCTATGTCACCACCATCAATCGTGTATCCCCATTCACAACCGAACTTCTCTACATCAAAGTGATGGGCACCCTTGCCAATTTCCTCATCTGGATTGAAGCCTATGCGGATGTCACCATGTTCAATCTCATTATGGTCTCGCAAGAAGCACATTGCCTGTACAATCTCAGCGATACCAGCCTTGTCGTCTGCACCTAGCAGCGTTGTACCATCAGTAACAATAAGATCTTCGCCCTTGTGTTCCAATAGTTCTGGGAATTGACGTGGCGAACTAACCATGTTGGGGTTAAGTTGTATATCGCCACCATCGTAGTTCTTGATGACACGAGCCTTGATGTTTGCACCGCTAGCATCAAGTGCTGTATCGTAATGAGATATGAATCCAATTGTTGGAACTTTCTTCTTCGTGTTGGAAGGGAGCGTTGCATAGATATACCCCATATCGTCTATTTCAACATCCTTTAGTCCTTCACGCTCAAGCTCATCCTTGAGGTAGTTCGCAAAAATCAGTTGTTTGGGAGTACTCGGCACGGTCTCGGAATCTTCTGCCGATTGTGTGTCAAACTTCGTGTAGTTGATAAATCGTTCTACTATTTCCATGTTCTTACAGATATTTAATTGTCTTTCTTGCAAAGGTACAACATCTTTTTAAGATAGTCTAATGTGGTAATCTTTGCTATATATTTTTATAGTTTATTCTTTTTAAAGAGCTTATTAATAGCAATGGCAATTGCGCCATCACCTGTTACATTGCAGGCAGTACCGAAGCTATCCATCGCAATGTAAAGGGCAATCATCAATGCTTGTGCCTCGTCATTAAAGCCTAAAATGCTTGCTAATGGGGCTAATGCTGCCATGATTGCACCACCTGGTACGCCCGGGGCAGCCACCATGATAATGGATAGCATAAGTATGAAGTAAATGAATAAGCCCATATCATGTGGCAAACCTGTCAATAAACAGATGGTGAGCGCACATGCGGTAATCTTCATCGCACTGCCACTGAGGTGGATTGTAGCACAAAGGGGAATGACGAAGCCTGCCACCTCTTTCCTTACACCGGCTTTCTCTGTCTGTGCCAGCGTGACGGGTATTGTTGCTGCTGAAGAGCTTGTTCCCAATGCTGTGAGGTAAGCTGGTAACATATTCCATAGTAACCGGAACGGATTCTGCTTAGTAAGGGTTCCAGCAATACAGAACTCATAAATGAGGATAAGAACATGCAGAACAAGGATAACAATGATAATCTGTGAGAACACTAATAGCACCTGTCTTGCCTGTCCGTTATGGGTCATATTGAGGAAAACACCGAATATATAATAAGGTAGGAGAGGGATGATAGCCTTCTCAATCACCTTTTCTATAATGTGTTTAAACTCATTAAAGACATTCTCCAACGTGCGAAGTCCGCCATAAGCAATACCTAAACCTACAATGAAAGAGAATACCAACCCACTCATTACATCAACCATTGCAGGGATGCTGATAGTAAAGTAAGGGGCTAACTCTGTCGCCTTGTCTATATGGGGCATACTTCCTCCTGTTGAGGCAATCATTGATGGGAATAGCCATGAGCCTGTCCCGTAGGATAAGCTACCAGCGACGACAGTATCAACGTATGCTATCACAACTGTTGCTAATAGCATCTTACCTGCTCCCTTACCAATTCCTGCAATTGCAGGAGTCACGAGGCCGATAATGATCAATGGAATCATGAAGCCAAGGAACTGGCTAAAAATACTGTTAAACGTGAGGAACACTCTTACTGCGGGGGCTGGAAGGAAATAGCCCAAAGCAATACCTAATAGGATTGCGATAACCACTCTTGGCAAGAGTCCGATTCTTCTTTTCTTCTCCATATAGTACTTGTATGTTAGTAATAGTTTATAATTAAGGAATAAAAGCTAGTTGCAAAGATAGACATTTATATTTTATTTTTCATGTTTCAGTCCTTTATTTTCTTTAGACAAAATGACAGAGAGACATATTCTTTTAATGACATATCCTTTGAGCCATCTTTATTATATTGTAAACACCTGATAGATTCTCTATCTAATCACCAATAAATCAACTGCAAATCCTTCCCATAACCCCTTAGCAAACAGTACTATTCACTCCCCTCTCCATTACTTCCCGTTGGTCAGTGACCGTTGGTTCGGAGAGGGGGTGAGGCTTTTTTCTTTCTTTTTCCTTGCCCATTCAATTTATTCTTCTTACCTTTGCCGCCGTGAAACAATTAGCAATGACATATCAAGTGAACGAAGTACTGCAAAGAATTATTCGATTCTTTGCATCTTTTTGCACTTTATCTTTGGTCAATCCAAATAATTTGCTAACACACACACACACACACATTCGCACCTAGCGTCTAATAACACATTTTTTCTTCTCGCATACGCGCGCGCGAAGCGTGCCGTAACCCCTGTAAACAAAGGACTTTTAGGAGTTTCCTTTGTTCGCTTTTTTATGCCCTTTTGCGAACTCGATTTTGAGCAAAATAAGAACGAAATAACAACTATTTTAATCAATGAAGTTAATGAGAAAAAAGCAAGTAAAGAAGAGTTATTCTGTACCAGCGTGTACGATAATTCAAGTAAACGAAGCCACTTATTTGATGGATACGTCTTTCCCAAGTCAGCACAATCCTGCACAACCAGGAGGTACCATTTCAAATGCTAAGGCAATCAATGATTGGGAGGAGCTAGAGAGCAAAGGTGGTGTAGATTCATCTTTTTCGTGGGAAGAATAAGAGAGTTATTAATAAGAAAGAAAATTAAGTTTTAAGATGAAAAAGAAAAGACAATTTTTTAAGACACATCTGCTGTCAGTGGTTGCACTGTGTAGCATAGTACTAGCATTTGCTTCCTGTGCCAATGAGGATATTGCGCAGAATGGTACTAGTACGGACACAGAAAACGATAAAAACCTGACGATATTTGTTGCGGGTGAACCAGTAACGCGTACATCAATGGAGCAGACTGGTAAATTCTTTTGGGAATCAGGTGACTATATCTATGTAAAGGATGATGACAACGTATGGAGGAAAAGTAGTAATGCCCCAACAGCTAAGACAGCATCTTTTAAATTTAAGGTACCTGGAAAGTTCGGTGGTAAAGCAACCTATAAAGTTTATTATCCAGGCAAGAACAGCAGCAACGACCAGGTGGTCATTTCTTCTTCGCAGACCCAGGTAAAACCGAATACAACCGATCACTTTGGAGTATCAGGCGATTGCGGAATGGCAGATGCAACTGGCGTATTAGGCGGGAATTCTTTTAGCTTCAAGCTTGATCACCAAGCTACTTACTTGATTTTCCAACCTTACACAAGTAACACTGTATTGCAGAACTGTTATTTAACAAAGATAGAGGTAAACTCTGATGATGATATTACTGATACCTATACTCTTGATCCAGTCACAGGCACATTGTCAGGTACGGGAACTGGTAAGCAGATTATCCTTACAACTCAAGGTAGCGGCAGCTATTCTAATGGATTCCCTTTGACTAACACCACTGCTGATGTGGAAACTAATGGAGCTTATATGGTTATTAAACCAGGAACACATACGCTCAAGATACGTTATTGGGTGAAAGATATTGTAACAAACGTTGAAGGTACTATCACAAAGGTTATTCCTTCACGTGGTTATGCAGCCAACACTTATTATAACCTTGCTGCTAACTTGAATACTCGTGTATATTCTGGTCACGATTATTATACGTGGGATGCCCAAAAGAACTATTGGTTTGGTTATGAATGGGATTCTGCTAATCCAACGCAGCCTACCACAAACGGCACTACTGGAAGTAATGCTCCTGTAGGAGGAAGTGATGCTTCTCGTAATCCCAAAGGAAGTGGTCCATATCAATACCATGATGCAGCTACTTCTCTTTTCAAGACTCTGCCTAATTCCAACGAGATAAGCTGGTATGTTATGAAAGGTAGCCCTCGCTGGGATGCAGATGAGCTTTGGGTGACAATGGGGCATCTTTATAAAGGTGGTATTTGGCTAAAGAAGATAGACAAGATAGCCACGGATGAACATGTTACTCTGGCACACATGAAAGCTGTAGCTGCTGATAATACGACAGATCTACGCAATACCTATAATATTTTCGATAATCCTCCAAGCACCACTTTGCCCACAGCAACAGAATTACCTAATTATTTTTATCTACCAGCATTAGGTGGACATCCCGATGCTATTGTAGGATGGCAATTTGGAGGATCAGGTACACTCAACGACGTTGGAGTTGCAGGACATTTTTGGTCTTCGTCTTCATATACTGGATATGTTGGACCTGGAACGACATATGCTTCTGCACAAGGAATGACTTTTAATAGTAGTAAAGTAAGTTTTGCTAATTTTTTTGAGATCTGGTACGGTGCAGTAGCAATGCCATTCGAGTAACTATAAACAATAATTATTAACATGCTGAGGAGCGAAATTGGAGGCAAAGCATAGCAAAGTCCATGCCAAAGTAGTCGTGAAAGAGACGGCTACGGAAGTAGGACTTGTAGGGCACGGGTGTACGACCCGTGGGGCACGAAAGTATAATCCGTGCCCCACGAAAGTACATTTCGTCGATGTTAACAATTACGTTCCTCAGCTTAACAATCTTTTACTTATGGGATTTTACAAGAAAACCAAAATGAATGTGAACGGTAAATGGTATGCAAAGTCCGTTCTAGTGATGAGTCCAGTTTCAACCGAGCAGATTGCAAAACGTATTGCCGCCGAGTCGACGGTTAGTCCAGCCGATGTGCGCGCTGTGTTGACAGCCCTGGGCGGTGTGATGGGTGATTATATGTCGCAGGGTCGCTCGGTGAAGCTTGATGGTGTAGGCTCGTTCTATTTTACAGCAGTGACAAGCAAAAACGGCGTAGACAAACCAGAAGATGTAAACGCAACTTTGATTCGTGGTGTGCGTGTCCGCTTTATTCCTGAAACCCGTTATCGTGGTGCTGGTAAGGGTCGTGTTTCCACGCGTGGACTATCTGATGTGGATATTGAGTGGGAAGAATGGAAGGGAGAAGAGAAAGGAAAGAAGAAAACCCTCACCCCCGACCCGAAAGAAAAGGAGAATAAAGAAGAGAATGGACCAGTAGCAGGTTAGGAAAGAA
>ERZ773066.1225-NODE-1225-length-13380-cov-5.099362_pt1 | contig 13380 bp, 9 predicted proteins | sample MGYA00580573_ERZ773066 | MGnify/ENA primary metagenome ERZ773066 (study PRJEB29015, sample SAMEA2738128) | human oral metagenome | biome: human oral; feature: human-associated habitat; material: saliva | place: China | collected 2203 ... | reverse complement strand
GAGCATACAGTTCCACGCTTCTTGCATATTAACTTGAACGGTCCATAGGAATTGTACGACCCAAAGAAAGAAAACTATTATGGCAATTTCAATGATTGAGCGCCACGGTTCTTGGTATGACATCTTTGACGAACGTGGTAAGAAGACAAAATCTGTTAGTGAAAACATTGGAGAAATAATGGGGCATAGCTCAAATTTCTTTATTGTTTTGAAAGGTAGTTGGTATGACCTTTATGACGGGCAAGGGAAAAAGTATAAGTCCTTAAGCTCCAATATAGGTATGTTTGTAAGTGTTAGTGGTGATACTTTTGTTGTTAGAAAAGGCTCATGGCTTGATACTTACGACCGATTCGGTAAAAAAATCAGCTCAAGAGCAGCACGCTAAATTCATTTTGTGTCCTCCAATTCAAAATTTGAATTGGAGGCTAAAATAAAACATCATAATGGAATCATATACAAACATATCAACACTGTTGGCAGGAAAGTCAATTAGTGTGCCTAACTATCAACGAGCTTATTCCTGGGATACAGATAGCTCTAACAAAAGCCCCAAACAAGTCAATACATTCCTGTCAGATTTACAAGATTATGTAAATAGCCACTCTTCTACGCCATACTATTTTGGTCATTTTCTCTTTGAGGAGAAAGGTGAGAATAAATATGCTATTATAGATGGACAACAGCGATTGACAACTACCGTTATCTTTCTGTCGGCTCTCTATAAGCGATTAAAACAAATTAGAAATATAGAGAAGGTGGACGATTTTGATGATGACTTGTATATATTATATTGCAACACCATCAAACAGAGAAGTCAATATCGCTTTTCAACTGTGAGTTATGACAATCAGATGTTCCGAGATTATGTGATAGACCAGACGATCCATAATCGAAATGAGATAGATACTGTTTCAAAGGAAAGAATAGTAAATGCCTTTGATTTTTTTTGCAACGAACTAACCGATAAGACAGAAGAAGAATTATTACAGCTTCTTGAGGCTATGACAAAAGCATCTTGTACAACCCATGTAGTAAAAGATGAGAGCGAAGCTGTACAAATGTTTATTTTCCAAAACAACCGTGGTAAAAAGCCCACAAAGTTGGAGATTATCAAAGCACAGTTTATGTACGACATACATCTGCATGCGCCCGTAGAGGATAAGCAAAACCTATTATCTGAGATTACAGAACGCTTTGAACATATCTATAAATCTATCTCCAAGATTGAGGGAAATATAGATGAAGACAATGTATTGAATTATACCATAAAAGTTTATCGGAATTCTCTTGACGATATAAACTCAACAGACTTTGTAAACAAAGAATTAGACAAAGCCGATAGTTGTATATCATTCATTAGGGAATTTACGCAACTACTATCGTCTTGTTTTAGCCAAATAAGCAACTTTTTAGACGAAACAAAGAAAAACATCACTTATCATGCTTTGCTTGTTGCAGCAGATCGAAGTATTATGTTCCCTTTTGTTATCAAAGCATTATTAAAAGGAATGCCTCAAAAAGAACTAGAAGAATTAGCAAGAGCATTAGAACAAATATTCCTCCGTCATCGGATTATAGGTACACGAGCTAATCTTTTGTGGCGTTTAAATGAATGTTATAAGAATATGGATAATAGTGCTAAAACAGTAGTCAATCACATCCAATGGATGAAGAGTAGGAAAGACTGGTGGGGCTATTGGAATAATGATGAATTATTACGTACTCTAAATATGGGAATGAACCACAACACAGCCAAAATACTCTTATGGAAATATGAAAATCACCTTATTCAGTGTGGGAAAGCAGGATATAAGGTGTTGAGATATGACGACATTGAGCAACCTCATCTTGAACATATCGCTCCACAAACAGAAAACAAAGAACCGAATAATGGATATTGCTCTTATGATGAGGACTTCTATAATCGTTATTTGGAATGTTTGGGAAACTACTTGCTACTGTCTGGTAGCCATAACATGTCATTAAGCAATGAAAGATTCCAGAAAAAGCGAGAAAGTTATACATACTTGCAGCAACAATGGGAGGTTCGTAGAATGACGGAACAAGACCCAATTTGGGATAAAGATAAAATTCATCTACGTCATTCAAAGATAGTTGATTACTTAATGCAAATACTTTAAATATCATATTTATGAGCAACAAATTAGAAAAAGTCATAGAGTGGTGTATCTTTCAAAGTCGATGGCTCCAAGTTCCTGTTTATCTCGGTATGTGCGTAGTAATGGGAATGTATTCATACGTCTTTTGTAAAGATGTCATACATAGCCTTATAAATATTGAGACATTCACAGAAGAAACTATGCTTATGCTCGCCATAGGTATTGTGGATGTTTCAATGGTTTTGAATTTAATTATTGTGTGTGTAATTGGAGGATACTGGTCGTTTGTCAGCAGATTGGAGGTCATTGAGAAAGACAAGGATAGTAATCAGTTTGGTTATCTTGGTAAGATAAATCCAAATGCATTAAAACACAAATTGATGATTTCGCTTATCAGTATTTCTGCAGTCCATTTATTGGAAACATTCGTAGCTGGAAATATTGATACACAACACACAATTATGCAAATTAGCATCCATCTCGTATTCGTTTTGTCTGCTTTAGGTATTACATATATGGATAAAATCGGAGAAACGCAGCATTAAATACAGGATAGAGAATAATGTTAGAGCGACGGCTTGTAGAAAGGGTATAGTCCTTCCCAATCCTTTGTATGCCATAGAATAAGCTCAGCCCCAGCATCCTTAGTTTGTCTATCTTGCAAAATAGCCGAAAAGCAAATAAGGCGAGAAAGATTTTATTCCAAGGAGTTGCATATATCGGATATTTTTAGTAGTTTTGCATCATAAAGCACTTATAATCTTCTACCCCCCATGAGAGGTCAGAGAGATAAGAGAACTCCCAATAATAGTTTCTAATGATTGACGTTATAAAAGCAGCTTCTTATATCTTTAAAAGGTATAAAGATGAGAGGAATACTGAGATAGACGAGATGAAACTTCATAAACTCATGTATTTTTCTCAGCGAGAGTCTATTATCCGCACTGGTCAACCCATGTTCGACGAACAGTTTGAGGCGTGGAAATATGGGCCTGTAATCGTTAAGGTATGCGATAAATATAAGGCTAAGGCACTCAACGAGCTACCATCACAGACGGAGTTGGCCCCTTTCCTTGAGTCGTTCGATTATGTTTTTCAGCATTATGCCCCTAAAAATTCATGGTCATTAAGTATTCTTGCTCATGGAGAAAGTTCTTGGCAGCATGCCCGTGAAGGCTATGGAGACGACGACCGATGCGATGTTCCGATGGCACTCGATGATATCATACAAGACGCAGAACGCATAAAGATGCGGCGGTTCTATTTCGATGAGATATTACCTCAGCTCAACAAAGAAAACTAAATGTCTAAAGTAATAGAAGAAGCGTTAACCTTAATAGATGCCTTTGAGGTAAGAAGAGTACGCGAAATAGATAAGAGTATCTTGGACGCTATGACTGGTCCAACCGTTGAAGGTGTGGAACAAAGACATATCATAGCGTGGTTTAATTCCGTAGAATATGTAGAAGATGACTTAAAAGGTCATCTTGCCTCTTTTGTTGTGATGTCTCCAACAAATATCCCTTTAATCTTCTTCTCAATACGATGTGGCGAACTATTCGAGATGGCTCAGCCCGAAAGGATGAGAGTAGGCTATAATGCAAGGGAAGCGCTTCGTAGACTGATGAATAGAGATTTTTCGTCTGACACAGAAAAGGACCAATTATTAAGGGATGTCAAGGCAACCAAAGACTACAATATGACACCTGACGACATCTTTAGGTATGCTGGTAAGAAGGAATCTTGGGAGGAAGACGAGAAAATAGAAAGAACAAAAGAGGTTACAAAGGTGCTCGCTTCCTATCCAGCCGTAGAGCTGAAACTGTTTGGAATCAATGACGCTGCACGAGCGTATTGGGCTTCATTGGGTCTACCAAAGCATATAAGGATGGGCGAAACCTTGTTTTGGTTAAAGGTTGTGGAGACACTTGAAGCGATGCACAAGTATGTTGGTTGCCAATATGTATATTTATTTGCAGCCGACAAAGAAGCTGAAGGAAAATTAGTTCAGTATTATAGAGTGCGCCTAAAGTTTAAGTCTGATGCAAACTTATCGGCTAACAAGCCTCAATTCGATTGGCAAAGTCAATTCCTTTACCAAAGCATTGAGGAGTTATTCGAGCAGAAAAATCGGTTTAGAGAATTGCTTATAAAAGATTAAGAGGAGTAAAGTTTTTTCCGTTTTAATAAACTTCTCCAGTCTAATACTTGCCCTTAATGATTAAAGAAGACGCCCTTCTTTATTCGAGAATATGCCCTTCTTGTGTGTAGAAGGGCCCCTTCTTCTTGCAAGGGGAGGCCCTTTTTGAATAAAGGAGGTAAGTAGTTGATTTTATGTCAGTTACTAAGTAGGTTTTATGGGGTGTCTCGGCTATAGATTAATAGGTAGTTCTTAAAATTTTATCAAGTATTTTCATACCATTTGAGAGTGGTTGGGAGTTTTCACTCTCACGGAGTTTAGAACACAACAGGCTCGTTGGATATTTTATCTCTCACAGATTTTCACAGATGAACAGAAGCCTTTCTGTGAACAAGGGGAACACGCAGAGAAGAGCTGGCCACACCCCTTCTCCTGCTGTCCAGTTCTACGAGGCATTGCTTTGTAGCCCAGTCCCTTTGCCATTCGGAGAGGGGTTGGGGGTGAGGCGAGGCCAATAGGGGTAACCTCGCATACTACTCCCATCTCCATTCGGAGAGGGGCTGGGGGTGAGGCCGAACGGGACTGGGGGTGAGGCCACCATCCATTTGTACAGATGAAAGCGTTACAATGTGATAACACCTTGTTGTTCTTGCGTGAAAAACAGCTCTTTGATAAATTGTTCTATCCTAACTTTCGCATTGAATCTTTAGCTTACTATCACAAAGAGGAAATCTTAAAATATATTTTCCTGTCATTTCTGTCATCCAAAGTAATGACGTAACTCAATAAGAAACAGCACATTAAGTCGAAGTGTTAAATGTGACAGCAAAACAAAATAAAACTTATCATGTATTATACGTAATAATCATGCTGTTGTTAGGAGGAGCATTCAGCCCTGCGTCGGACAAACAAAAAGAACATAGTAAGCCTGTGTCGGGGAATAAATGTTCATACCATGCATGCCATATCGAACGAATAATAAGAACATAGTAAGCCTGTGTTAGGGAATAAATGTCATACTATGCTTGCTGTATCGAGCGAACAAAAAGAATGCCGTAAGCCTGCATTGTGATAGAAACCACAGCTGCAAACTTACGGCATTAGCCATTTTTGGACTTATCGTTTTTATTGTTTTATCTCTTCTTCAAGAATGCTGCAGGCTTAGCACTTGTGCTCAAAGGATGGAAGAGCATCACTGGCTGAAGAATATAAGAAACATTGTTAAAAATTAGATTGCGTCCTTGTTGGGCATACTTATAGATAGTGAGTGCATTTCCATTAAATGAACTAATAGGGAAACCCAGATTTCCTAAAGCTTTATAAGACTGGATGTAAGCAGCACTCGCAGCATTACTCTCAAGGAGACCAGCAACCATGCTATCCTCCTTAGAGTAAGTCATTCGAGCTGTCATTGACAGATTAGGTGAAGCATAGATGTCATAGATAGCATTAACCATACTCTGGAATTTAGCAAAGTCATCATCACTCACTTTACCAGCATTATGTGCTGCCGTCTGCTGTTGGATAAGATTCATCAATACAGCATAGTGTTTAATATCCCAAAAAGCTGTACGATAGCGATATGACGTATTATTCTTCGTTTGTGTAAGGATATATTCACCACCCTTCAATGTCAGTGAGAGCTTAGCAGGATCGAAATAGAAAAGCATCGTCATACCCGTGTCATTAGAGACGAAAGACAACTTAGTATCAGATACCTTCTCAAAGGTACCAACAAACTGCGTGACCAATGAGTTGATATCCGTTGTTGAGCTTGTCATCTTCAACAAGTCATAACCATATAGACTATACGTTTTACCAACGAAATCATCAATGCTTCCCTGCGTTACAGTAATCGTATCACGCTGCTCTTGGTTCTTCAGAACGAGCAAGAACGTACGAACCTCGCCTGTTGAATTGGCATTGATATGTGCCACAAAAGCGGAGTCCTTATCCTCAAAAGATGATACCGCAGAAGCATCAGCAGAGTCAGCAAGCACTAAGGCAGGCTCAGCACCTACCTTTGAATAAGGCAACGTAAGCGTTGTATCTTTGTCGCTAACAACAATATTCTTAGCTCCTTTATATTTAAAGATAGCTCCCGACTGCAAGATAGGCAGATTAGTAGAGTCATTCCCATTCTTGATAGTCAACACAGCAGAACGACTGTCAACAGCTGGGTTGTTAGTAACACTGACAACGACCGAGTCATTCATCAGTTGTGCCGTAGCCCATGAATCACTGACAGATACGGTTGAGCCAGCTGGTGCAGTAAACTTCACCCCACCCTTCTGTGCCGCAGCAGAGAAGAAAAGCTTAGAGCTTACCACATTGACAGGATTCTTACGCAAGTAAGTACTACCTGCATCATTGTCGTCACTGCAGGCAATAAAGCCCGCAGCAACAGCAAAGAGAATACAAATATTAAATATCTTTCTCATAAAACATTTACTTGTTTAGTTTTACTTGTTTCGCTACAGATGTGCTAAGGGGTACGCTAAAGTCTACATCAAAGCTTGGAAAACGATTTGGCAGATACTGTGGCATCTGTATAGACAGAGTATTGTCGGATGTCTCCTCTGGTAAGATAGCAGGCTTAGCAGATGAGGATGAAGAAGACTTCTTCGTTATCACTGGGTTAATCCACATATCCAACATAGCAAAAAGATTCCCTTCACTAAATGGTTCGCTCGTGTAAGCATTCAGAATGAAGCGTTCAGTAGTCAAATTCACGTACCTTAGCTGTCCGTTAGCGTTGACGAATAATGGACCACAGAGAGATGCACTGATATCACCACTTTCATTTACAGAGAAGCTAATAAGGTTATAGAAATCTGTATATGTACCCGTACCACGATTTGCATCAATATTAAAAGAGTTAGCAATGTAGTAGGTTGCTCTGCTATTTCGTATTGTTATCACATTCTGACAACTCTGCATTAAGAACGCTTTTGCGGAAGCCACGTAGGTCAACGGGAATATATAGTCGTCACCATAAGGACTGGCAACATTCAAATAGAACTTACGGTTCGCACCAGAGCCTTCATATCTCAGTCGAGCTTGGCGTGTATTCACCTTGAGAACCTCCTTGTTATTGTCACCAACGACGTATGAAGTCATCTTGAGTTCATAGTAACCCATGAGAGCAGAAAGGTCATATTGCATAACCGCTGCACTTGCTTCATCAATACCATTAGAAATCTTAATCTTAGCACCACGAGCCTTGGTAGCAATAGCGTTGGCATCTACATCAATGGTGAGCGTATTACCCTCCTTAGTTAGGTGAACCCATGAAGCGTCACAGCTGACGTTGAGCCAACTAAGATAAGGTATTGTCTTCTTAATTTTCTTAGTACCATTAGAGACATCAATAGTACCAATCAGATTGGCAATAACGTTGACATCAATCTTTGAAGAAGTAGTCTGAACACCGTTACCAGAGAGCTTTCCAGTCTCTTTATCAAAGGTCAAATCATAGACAGAGACACCATTAATTGTAATAGGCTCGTACAAACGGATTCCCCTATCAGTAAAGGTATAGGCAGACTCAGCAATAGGAGTATTGCCATCATAGATAGCTAACTGACGATTATCCCTATCGGTAATAACGAGCGTGTAAGTCTTTCCACCGATACTAAGATTGAAATCAGAGAAAACAAAGAGGTTGGTGAGGTCGGTCACCTGCTCTATATAGTCAGTTGCAGGCTCAGAGAGCTTACGAAGATACATAGTATTCAACGAACGTTTGCCATGAACCTTGATGTAGTCAGCCTTAATTTCGTCAATAACAAACTCGAAATCGCCTTCCATACCACGATACTCACCCTTCTTTGGAGTAGCATACTTATGAAGGAAAGCATTGTAAGTATCGAACGACAAGACAGGTCCGTCGTCCTCTTTCATCTTATACAATGACTTCACTTCGCCATCATCAGGGTTCTTCTCATAGCGTACGATGGCATCATCATGAGTGAACTTAATAGTATAAGCCACGCCACCATACACCTGATTACTCTGTGGGTAATAGTCTAATACCCATCCATATTGCGATGCAGTCAATGTATCCTGAGCCTTCTGCAGGAACTCTCCCATGCGCTCAGAATAAGGCTTATCAAAGACATTATCCTCCTCAGTCTGACATGACTGAAGGAAGAATGCTGGCAAAGCAAGTAGGAGATATATAAATAATTTAGTTGCTTTCATTATTGTAATCCTTTCTTGTTAGTTAAGACTTGTAAGATTATAACTGCCACTAACAACGTTGTTCTCACGTTCGATAACAGCATCACGCACCTTGTCAAGGTCGACGTTGAAGGTCTCCTTGTAGTAACGCTTACAGATTTCGAGCTTCTTCTGGATAGCTGTCACGCCCGGCTGGTCGCTGGCCGCCTTACCGTCAGAACCCACAACGATTGCGTTCTTCAGGATAGCATTCCACTGTGCCTCGGTAGAGATGATATAAGTACTTACAACCTCAGCGAAGTCCTCACGCTCTTCCTTCTGCGAATAGGCCGTTACGAAGCCACGCTTCTCATAGCCGGACCCGTACTTTTCAGAGCTCCACGAATCGTTGACATAGCCAGTCGGTGTCACCATTCCGAACTCACGCGGATAGTCCTTTGTCTGGTTTACGATGTGCACGAACTCGTGATGGATGGTCTTGAGATAGAGTTCATCCAGAGAACTGCGGTTATTCTTGTATGCATTGAGATGGTTGACGCCCAAGAGGCGGATTTTCTTTCCACCCTCAGCCGTACCGAGCTTCATATTACCGCTGTTCTCATACTCGAACTCGCCGAGGAAGCTGAAAAGCTTCGGGAAGTAACGGCGGGTGAAGTCGATGCCGGCAGCTTCGGTATAAGCCTCGACACAGGTGTACTTGATGATGTGTGCCAGCTCAACTGACTGGGCAGAGTCGGCAGGAACATCATAGTAAGACATATCCGACTCGTTATCCTCATAACGCCACTGAACCTGGATGTTATATGGTACAACGAAGTTCTTGTGCAACCACTTGTCAAAGACAGTCTCTGCAGTCTTGGAGGGCTTGATGACGCTCTCACTTGACAGGTCTTCGTCCGAACAAGCAGTGAAACCTGCTGCGACAGCTGCCAATAGCGATAATGCCAATATATTCTTCTTCATTTCTTTTCCTTTTTAATTAGCTGTTAAAACGTAATGACACCCGGTCTGAGTGGACGCTGGTTGACCAGCGAGAGCTCAGGCTTCTTGTACTGTGAGATGTCAACGAGCTTTGCAGAAGAGCTGAGTGCCTTTATAGGGTTGCCCGCTACACCAGCCTCACGGATGCTCTGTGGTATCTGTACTGTCTGACGTGGGTCATCCTTCACCAGCCAGTCGAGGTTCTTCAACGGCTTACCATTGGCACCGATCAAACGGCGTGGTATCTCGATGTTGTAACGACGGATGTCGAACCAGCGCATTCCCTGGTGTACGGTCTCGATACGACGGAAGTTGAGCATGCACTGCAGCAGTGACTCCTGTTCAGAACCTTCAGCACCGATGGTGAAGCGTGGGCTGATGTGTTTCTTGAAACTCGGCACCAGCTTCTCAGCATCATCGTAGGCATAAGGAACGGAATTGAAGTAAGCGGTCACACTTGCCGGTGTGAGCGTTACTGACGTATTAAAGTAGTTCTGCATCCAAATTGTCATGTCAGCGCAGGCTGCATCGTTCTGACCGAGCATGATTTCAGCCTCAGCACGGTTGAGCAAAGCCTCATCAAGGGTGAAGTCAACATTCAGAGTGCGGAGATAACCAGAACCAGTTGTCAGATTGAGAATCTGCAGCTCTCGTGGCAGCTTCATCATAATTGCAAAGTTGCTCTCGCCCTGATTGCTGATAAACGGAAGCCAGATGAGATTTGCAGCTGTTCCCCAAATGTTATTGCTCTCAACTCCCTCAGTCTTTGAAAGGAAGTTTGTGAGCGTATAACGCTTGTTACTTCTCCATGGTGCAAGTGCCATACCTGCATTGCTGACACTGGTCTGAATAAGCAGGTTGCACTCGGCAGCAGCACTACAGTAAGCCTCTGCAATTTTTACAGCCTGATCTGAGTTACTCAGCGGCATTGCCCGCAGTGCCTTGTAGTCACGGAGTGAGGCTGCCGGATTGCTGCCCAAGAGCCTGTCAGCATATTCCTTTGCCTTGTCCCACTTCTCGTAATAGAGGTAGAAACGGGTTGCAAAGGCGTAAGCAGCCTTCTTGTTGAAGTGATACTTAGGCACATTGTAAGTATCATTGATTAGCGGGATACCCGCCTCAAGATCAGCAGCAATCTTTGCATAGAGATCTGCCACATTGCCACGGTTGCTCAACTTTTCTGTTGCTGTTATTGCTTGGGCTAAGTCGGCAAGTTCTGTTGCATAATAGATACCTGCATCCATTGTGCTGGTCTTGCCATTGTAAGGACGGCAGAACTCGTTGGCAAGGATGAAGTGGTTATAGGCACGAAGCAAGAGAGCTTCACCCTTTGAGTTGCGGAGTGATTCGCTATTTGCACCACCCAAAGCCTCAATAGCACCCAAAGCCTCATTAGCTTTATAGACACCTTCATAATATAACATCCAAATCTGCTCAGGTGAGTCATTGCCACCCTCCGTATGTTCCTGCCAGAAAAAGTACTGGTCACCGCCACGGTCGCCCAGGCTATTGCGTGGCCCCATGTAGTCAGTATTGTCAGACATCCACTCGTTGAAGAGTGTCGGTGTACGGTCAGGATAGGCTGTCACAAGCAGACCCGCAATCTTCTTTGGTGTGTCCAAAGTCGTACGGTTGTCTGGCAACGTATCCAATTGGTCAGAACAAGATGCAAGTATCGCTACAGATGCAAGCATCAAGCTGCCCTTATATATGATATTCTTAATTTTCATATTCGTTCTATATTAAATTACTTCTGGTTCTGATTCAGCATCTCTTTATTGTCTAATGGCTGTATCATTTTACAACCATTCGCCTTGTTAGGAACTCCAATGTTACTATCAACATTTGGATATTCTCAGCTGAATATGAAGCCTCCGTTAAAATATTAAAGACCTAATCTCAATGTCAAGGTGAACTGCTTTGGAACTGGCGCAGCCACACCACCTGTATTGAAGAACTCTGGATCCTGACCGTTCAGCTTCTTATCTGAATAGAAGAGGAAGAGGTTAGTTGCCTGAAGCTTCAAAGCTAAACTGCTAACGCCAATCGTTCTAATCATAGCTGCAGGGAAAGTGTAACCCAATGAGATTTCCTTCATACGAATGAAGTCACCCTTTGCGATACGAACATCAGAATAGTTATAAGCATTGTAAGCAACATCCAACTGTGAGTTGTTGCGGTTCTGACGACGTGAAGCAATTACAGGGATAGAAGTCAAAGCCTCATCACCACTGTATGTCCAGCGATTACGGAACTCCTTAGGCAAAGCATCCATATCGTCATAGCGATTGCTGAAGATATGGTTCAAACGAACCTTATTTCCAAAGCTATAAGTAACGAATACGTTGAGGTCCCAGTTCTTATAACGGAAGACGTTACCAAATGAACCCGTTGTAGTTGGGTCGGCAGGACCTTCGAACTTCAGATACTTAATCTTCTCCTGATCACGCTCCTGGAGATTAAGACCAGAGATAGTTCTTCTACCATCCTCGTTCATGAATGTAGGCAAACCCTCACCATTGAGTCCAGCAAATGGGATGCTAAAAATAGAGTTTACAGGATAACCTACAAGACTATAACCAGTTCCCTGTACGAGGTCGATAACACGTGCATGGGTGAAGAGACTTGTAATCTCATTGTGTGTCCATGAGAAGATAAAGTTAGATTCCCAACTGAAGTCCTTTGTCTTGATATTATGTGTATTCAATGAAAGCTCCATACCATTAGACTTCATTGAAGCAACGTTAGCAAGGTTATAAGAACCCAACTGTGGATGGTTCACATAACCAATAAGGTCACTATTGCGACGCCAGTAGAAATCAGTTGTAAGATTGATTCGATTGTCAAGGAATCCAAAGTCGAAACCAAGGTTGAACTCACGCTTCTTCTCGTAGGTAAGGTTCTTATTACCGAACTGCTCATCGTATCCAGTCTCCTGAATAGAAGTAAATGGACGCCAAGGCACTGTTGCTGTGAAGATTGGCAATGAGTTTGTTACAGGAGGACGGTCACCAGTAAGTGAATAGCTCAAACGGAATGTAGCATGTGTCAATGCCTGCTTAAACACCTTATTAAACCAACCTTCCTCATGTGCGTTCCATGCACCAGAAACGTTATAGGTTGGCAACCAACGAGCTGAAGTAGCTTTACCCAGATAGTTAGTACCCTCATAACGGAAAGTACCAGTCATCTGATAGCGACCCTTATAAGAATAGGTACCTGTACCGAAATAAGCAAGACTGCGGATGTGGGTATTTGACAAGCTATAGTAGTCAGAACCCTGCTCTTGGAACATCTTGAAAGCACGATAGTTCAGCTTTGCAATCTCACCAGCATCAAACATCATACCCCACTCACGGTCGAAGGTTGCCTTACGGTCAACGCTGTTACTCTCCACACCTGCGTAGAGGTTTACGATGTGAGTGTCGTTGAATACATCGTTATAAGCGGCAGAGAGACGTGTGTCCCAGCCGAAGAAATTATTACCAGACCTATCGAGAATACCGCCTTCTTTGAGGATTGACTCTGGAAGAGCAAATGGGTTATCAGGATCAGTATAAAGGTATGGATTCGCATCACGGATAGTTGTCGTACTCATAGCACGATAAGCCAATGCTTGATTAGAGTTTTCTCGAACGACATGTTCCATCGTTGAGGCTGCACTCTTCACTGCTATCAAGGCTGTAAGTTTAACTTTTGTGATAGGCTTATAGTCTACGCTGGCCTGAACACGGAAGTCGTGCACATTAAGATCCATATAGTTATTGTCCAACTCATTGAAGATGTTGAACGGAGCATAGTTACGTGTGTAAGACTCGTTAGGGTCGAGAGTACGTGAGGTGTTCAGAGAGTAAGAGTAAGGGTTGATGTCGAAAGCACGACTAACAGCACCCGTTGTAGGGTCGATCGTACGGCTCAACGAACCTGGAGCTCTCTGTTTACGATAAGAAGCATTAG
>ERZ773066.1224-NODE-1224-length-13381-cov-2.363725_pt1 | contig 13381 bp, 10 predicted proteins | sample MGYA00580573_ERZ773066 | MGnify/ENA primary metagenome ERZ773066 (study PRJEB29015, sample SAMEA2738128) | human oral metagenome | biome: human oral; feature: human-associated habitat; material: saliva | place: China | collected 2203 ... | reverse complement strand
TGTCATACGTCGTGAGCACCGTGTTCTCGACGTTCTTTACCTCAAACACCGGCCGCTGTATTTTGGAGTACTGCTTCAGGAGATAGGCGTAGGCAAAAATGGCTGTCAGTACCAGAACTTCCAGCACCGCCATAATGATGAAGCGCCGCCGTTTGATTGCCTTTGCACTCATCGGCTTTTTCTCCGCAACTGCCGCGATTGCTTTCTTTCGGCTTCTGCCTCTCTGCGGCTCCTGCATCTCATTTTCCATACAATCTCCTGTTTTCCTCAATAAGCGTTTTTGTTGATAAATCCGCGGACAAAGGTGAGCAAAATAATCTTAAAATCAAAGCCCAATGTCCAGTTCTCGATGTAGTAGAGGTCGTACTCGATTCTCTTCTCTATCGAGGTGTCCCCGCGAAGTCCGTTGATCTGCGCCCAGCCGGTGAGACCGGGTCTCACCTGGTGCTTGATCATATAGTGCGGAATTTCTTCCTTGAACTTCTCGACGAAGTAAGGTCTCTCCGGTCTCGGTCCGACCAGACTCATATCGCCGCGCACAATGTTGAAAAACTGCGGCGTCTCATCGAGACTGGTCTTCCGGAGGATGCTCCCGATCCAGGTAACCCGCGGATCTTTTTTGACTGTCCAGCCTTTTTTCTCCTCCGAATCGACCTGCTGTCGCATCGAGCGGAACTTATACATCCAAAATTTTTTCTGATGCAGTCCCACACGTTCCTGTTTGAAAATAATGGGGCCCGGGCTTGAAATCTTCACCAAAATTGCCGCAAGCAGCATGATCGGCGAGAAAACAATCAGCCCGACAATGCCGCCGATAATATCCACGAGGCGCTTCGCCGCCGCATTGTAAAACTCGGTCAGCGGCACATGGCGAATATTGATGACCGGCATGCCGGCCACATCTTCCATATAGGGAATGGTCGGAATCACACCGTAGTAATCCGGAATAAACTTCGTGTGCACGCCGGATTTCTCGCAGATGGACACGATATTCTTTAATTTTTCATACTGTGAGAGCGGCAGCGTAATCGCAATCTCATCCAGCGCATTTCGCTCAAGCAAGGGCTGCAACTCATTGACGCCGCCGATAATCCGTATGCCGTGATAGCTGAACCCGGGCTCATGGGTGTCGTCGAGAATGCCGTTGATCTGATAGCCCCACTCGGCATTGGTTAAAATGCGGTCAATGTAACCCTTCGCCGCTTCGCCGTAGCCGACCAGGAGGATATTCTTCTGGTTAAAGCCGAGCCGTCGCATGCGCCGCAAAAAGCCGCGAATCACATTCCGCTCAATCGTCATCCAGACCACGCAGGTCAGATAGAAAACCAGCACCAGCCGACGCGAAAAGTGATACAGAATCGCATTCTTGGATCCGAGATACAACACCAACGTAAAGAGCAGCACGCCGATTGTATTGACTTTCAGGATCCCCGCAAACTCCGCGCGTCGTCCCTTGGTGCGCTTCGGCGCATAGAGCCCGAAGAGCGCATTCAGCAGGAGGTACAGCGGCACAATGAAAAACAGCGCCTGCATGTAAATCGCAAAGCTGAGGCGCCCGACTTTCTCGTGGTAGAGACCGAACAGAATGTACCAGGCGAGAAAATAAGAGCCGCTGATCACCGCTGCATCAATCAGAATATGCAGTCGATTGAACTGCTTTTGGAAGTCTTTTACCATACGGAAATTATACTGGATTGGAGGCCGATTTTCCAGCTTCCTTTTTCGCAGCCCGCGAGACATAGTGTCTCACATAGGCGGCGGTGCCGAGAACCAGTTCCCACTCGATTGCGAGTATACGGGAGGTCGGAATCTTCGAGAAATCCGTCTTATCCCGCTCCGGGAGCGCCGTGAGCCCTTCGCGCAGTCCGCGCAGATAGTCGGAGAGCAATCTCTTCTTCGCAAAGAAGGCCGCCTTAACGGCAATACCGCCGAGTAAGAAGGGCAGGTTCCAGATGAGCTGCCAGAGCGGCTGGTTCTTGACCATCGTAAAGATGTGGTTTCGCGAGGAGAGGCGCACCTTAAACGCATTGTACTTCGAGCCGCTGGTCGCGGAGCCGAAGTGATACACCTTGGCCGCCGGACAGTAGAGATTCCGATAGCCCGCAAGTTTCGCCCGCCATCCGAGGTCTATATCTTCCAAATAGGCAAAGTAGCTCTCATCGAGCCCGCCGAGCGCCCGGTACAAGTCCGTCCGGTAAACGGCCGCGCCCCCGCAGGCGGAGAAGACCTCGGCCTCTTTCTCATAGGCCGCGCAGGGCTCCATGGTGCCGCGCTGAAAAGCCCAGCCCGGCAGGGAGACCAAATCTCCGGCGTCGTCGATTTCATCATGGTTCTGCGTGCGTATCATCATCGCACTGACCGAGAAGATGCGCTCGTGCCGCGAAATGCTCTCCGTGAGCGCGCGCACAAAGTTCGGAAAGACCTCGGTGTCGTTGTTTAAGAGCAGCACATAGGGCGTCTTGACCTCCCGGACCGCGCGGTTCACGCCGCCCGCAAAGCCCAGATTTTCCTCGCTGAATATGGTCGGAATCCCCTCTTCTCTGAGCCATTCCGCACTCCCGTCCGAGGAGCCGTTTTCCATGACGAGGAGCGAAAAGTTTTGCTCCGTCTGACGCTTCAGCGCCGCAATGCACTGCGGCAGATACTTCATGCCGTTGTAGTTCGGAATGACCACCGTGACGCGCGCATCCTCGCGCTCCCATTGTTCCGCTCTCACGCCTCTTCCTCCAGTTCGCGCAAATATTTTTCGATACCCGGCATGTGATAGGGTTCGCCGATTTTCTCCTTGTCGAGATCCCGGAGCGCAAAATTCGACTTCCGAAGTGTCAGGTTCGGGTTGTAATAGGGATCTCCTTTTTCGAGAATTGTCGGCCAGCGCTTCATGAAGCGCGCCACCTCGCGGTTAAAGCGCTCCACCTTTTCCGGCGTGTCCTCGAGACCGCGCGACTTCGACTCGTAGTGGTGCAGCAGCGCGTAGGGATTATAGACCACCAGCTTTCCGGCCGCCCGCACTTTGAGGCAGTAGTCAATGTCGTTAAACGCGACCGCAAGTTCCTCCGTGAAGCCGCCGACCGAGAGAAAGAGTTCCTTCTTTGTCAGCAGGCAGGCCGCCGTCACCGCCGAGTAGTCCTGGGCGGTCAGCGCGCGGTGGAAGTAGCTGTTCTGCACTTCGTGGAGACCGATGAAGGTGTGCCCTGCAATGCCGCCGAAGCCGATCACCACGCCCGCGTGCTGTATCGTATCGTCCTCGTAGAGGAGGCGGCAGCCGACCGCGCCGACATCTTCCCGCTGTCCGTAGCCGAGAAGCTCCCGCACCGTGTCCGGGTTGATGAGTTCCACGTCGTTGTTCATAAAGAGCAGATATTCGCCCTTCGCATAGCGGACGCCGAAGTTATTGATTGCCGAAAAATTGAAGCCGCCTTCGTAGTAAACGACCTTGACCTCAGGCAACTCCTTCTGAATCGCCTCATAATAGGCAAAGGTCTCGGGATCGGTCGAATTGTTCTCGACGACAATGAACTCCAGATTCTTGTAGGTTCCCTTCTCGAGGAGGGATCGCACAGCTTTGTCGAGGTCCTCGCGGTGATCCTTGTTCGGAATAATCACCGAGACCAAGGGCTCCTCCGTGAGTTCGAAAATCGTGTGGTAAATGCCGTAGTCCACACCCTTTTTGACTTCTTTGATCTTGCATTCCGGATAGACGCGCTCGTAGTGCGCGCGGATGGCCCTTGCCCCCGCCTCGAAGGCGTAGAGCTTGCTCTCCGGGTTCGAGGCCGTCGAGTTCATGTGACAGCGCCAGTGATAGAGCACCTTCGGGACATGGACAATATGCCGCGCTTTCTCGGTCACGCGGAAGATAAAGTCATAGTCCTGGGCGCCGTCATAGGCCGCGTCAAACTGCCCGACTGTGTCGAGAAGGCTCTTCCGCACCGCAAAGAGATGGCAGATATAGTTGACGGAGCCGAGCAGATCCGGGTTAAAGTCCGGCTTAAAATGCGGGTCAAAGAGGGAGCCGCCGTCCATGTCGAGCTTATCCTCGTCGGAATAGAGGCAGTCGGTCTCCGGCTCCTTCCCAACGGCCTCGGCAAAGGAGAAGAGCGCTTCGGGCGGCAGAATATCGTCGTGATCGCAGAGCACCACAAAATCGCCTGTCGCAAGGGCGAGCGCCGCGTTCGTATTTCCCGCGATGCCGCGGTTCTCGCCGAGCACCGTATAACGGATTCTCGGATCGCGCGCCGCATACTCCCGGAGAACAGCTTCCGTGTCCTTCCCGGGGCGGCTGCCGTCCGCAAGGCAGATTTCAAACTTCGTATAGGTCTGCGCGAGCAGGGAGTCGAGGAGCGCCTTCAAATAAACTGTCGGCGTCTCAAAAAGCGGAATCACAATCGAAAAGAGAGGCGACGTACTGTCAAAGACCGTTTCCCGCTGCCGCTGTAGCTCTGCCTCCGTGGGGCGTGTCTTCTCGTACCACTCGGCGTACTCGTAGTCCGAGTCTATGCCCTGCAATTTGTTCTTGGACTTCAAAAAGAGCTTTTTCAGGCCGTGTTTCCTAAAATAGTCAAAGGCCACGCGCACGGTCTCCATATTGCAGAGATCCTTGATTTTCTCCATGCGCTTATGTGCAACCGAAGAGCGCTTCGCAATCAGCTCTTCGTTGTATTTGATGCGCGCCTTATGCCCCTCAACAGAGATGACCAGATAGTAATTCTTGCCTCTCTCGTAGGGAAAGCGGATGTCAAAGCCGTACTCTTTTTCCGAAGTCGCGTGATAGTAAATCTGGCTCACATCGTCCCGGCGTGTCCGCACCAGCTTAAACGGCAGAGGGCGGTGTGCCTCATCTTCGACCGAAAATATCGCTTCGTTCCCCGGATTCCGCCCGATGGCCCAGCCGTTTAGGGTGATGTAGTTTTCCCGAATGCGCACCACGTCGACTCTGTACTTCATCGCGTTTCCTCCGCGTCTTCGCTGTCAAAATTAAGTCGCTCTGCCTCGACCACCAGCGGGCGCTTCATGACGCGCTGATTGATGGTCAGCACATATTCACCGACCATGCCGATGAAGAAAATCTGCACCGCGCCGAGAAAGAGCATGCCGATTAAGAGCGGCGCTAACCCCGCCTGGAAGCGATCCCAGTAGAGGAGCTTCATCACGAGATAGATGAGTGCAATCACGACGCTCAGCACCAGCGTGATGCCGCCGAGGAAGGTCGCGAGCCGCAGGCCGAACTTCGTGTAGGAGGTCACCGAGAGCATGGCTGCGTCATAGAGCTTATAAAGATTGTTGCTCGTCTTGCCCGCGCGGCGCTTCGGCTGGTCGTAGGGAATTTCCTTCCGGCGATAGCCGAGTTCCGCGACAATGCCGCGGAGAAAGGGCGTCGGGTCATCGAGATCCCGGAGCACCTTTATAAAGCTCTTATCATAGAGACCGAAGCCCGTGAAGTGCTCAATCTGATCCACCTCGGAGAGCTTCCGTATCCACTTGTAATAGAGCGAGCGGAGGTGATACATGAGCGGATTCTCCGCGCTGTGGGTCTTGATCCCGATTGCGATTTTGTAGCCCTCTTCCCAGGCCGCGACATATTTCACAATCATCTCGGGCGGGTCCTGGAAATCCGCCGCCATCAGTACCGTCGCATCGCCGGTCGACTGGAGCATCCCGTAGTAGGGCGAGTTGAACTGCCCGAAGTTTTTGGCATTAAAGATCGCCTTGATTTTATGATTCTCCGCGCAGAGTGCGCGGAGATACTCTCTCGTTCTGTCCTGCGAATCGTTGTCAATGAAGATGAGCTCGTAGTCATAGGCTGCGAGCTCATGCCGAAAGAGGCCCACCAGCGTTTCCGCCATCGGCCCGACATTTTCCTCTTCGTTATAGCAGGGAATCACAACGCTGATTTTTTTCATGCCTGCTTTTCCTCTCCTCCCGGCGAAAGGCGCACCATCACCTTGATTAAATCCTGCGGTTTGCGCCGCATGAGTTCGAGCCCTTCCGCAAGTGCCGGAAAACCCGCTAACTTATGCGTGACCATGCGCCCGGGCTCTATTCTTCCGGCCTTCACAAGGCGCAGAAGCCGCTCCATCCGCGCTCTTCCGCCCTTGCAGAGTTCGAGGTGAACGGTCTTTCCCGCCATTCCTCTGCCGCCGGAAAACTTCGGAATCCCGATATCGCCGTCTCCGGGATAATGCTTTAAGTTCACGACGCGGCCGATGCCGTAGCGCACCATGTCGACAGCCTCCCGAAAGGTATCGTCGTTGCCGCCGCAGACAAAGACCGCATCCGCGCCCCGTCCGCCGGTTCTCGCCATAATCTGCTCCCGGATATCGCCGTCCTTATAACTCAGCACCTCTGTCGCGCCGAATTCGAGGGCGCGCCGCACACTGATTTCCCGTGTGCCGACCGCATAAATCTCCGCAGCTCCCTTAAGTGCGGCGCCCTGTACGGCCATGAGCCCCACCGCGCCGATGCCGAGCACCACGACCGTGTCGCCGAATTTGAGTTCCGCTGCCTCAACGCCGGTAAAGCCTGTCGTCACCATGTCGACGCACATCAGCGCGTCCTCGAGGCGCACACCTTCCGGCACTTTTGCGAGGGTCGTGTCGGCATCCGCAATGCCGAATGCCTCGGCAAAGACGCCCGGAATGCTCCGCCCGAGCGCATTGCCCGAGAAGGGGCGCCCCGCATGGCGGTCGTTTCCCTCCTGGATTTCGACATTCCGCCAGTCCGGCGTGATGGCCGGCACCGCGACCAAGTCGCCGGCCCGAAAGTCCCGCACGCGGCTTGCGACCGTCTTGACCCGCGCAATACACTCATGCCCGAGAATCAGGTTGTCGGGCTTTTTGGAACCGCTCCCGTAGACCGTGTTGACATCCGAACTGCAGGGCGCCACAACCACCGGCTCCAGAACGGCGCCGTACGGCTCCTCGAGTAACGGATACGGCGCACTGTCAATGAGCGCCGCCTGTCCGGGTCTCTCCAGTACAAATGCTCTCATGCCTCTCTCCTGTCCGTAAGACGCTCGGGTCTGTCGCTCCGGAGCGTCCAAATCTCGGTGTCTGCCGGAAACTTCTCGCGGATGCGCGCCGCAATCTCCTCGGTGTAGCCCGGCGCGACAATCAGAATACAAGTTGCCGGGTCCGCCGCGGCTGCATCCGGCGAGACAATCGGGATGTGCGAAGCGGGGGCAATGTGTCCCTGCTTAAAGGGCGCGGAGTCAATGATATAGCAGATTTTATCGCCGAGTCCGAGAGACGCCGCAATCGAAAAGCCCTGGTGCGAAGCGCCCCAGATTGCGATCTTGCCGCGCGCCGCCGCCTCATTCACAAGCCCAGTGATGTCCCGCGCAATGGTCTTCTGCTTTTCGATGAGTCCCGAGACATCCGGTCTCGCTTTCTTTTTCACCCAGACAGAAATCGTATCGCGGTTCACGCGCTCTTTTTTTAGGACGTCAAAGCCGCAGCGGTTCAAGAGAGAACTTAAGCTGTCCTCGGTGAAATAGGAAAGATGATCCGGAATGAACTCGTAGAAGCTGTTTTCTTCGAGAATATACTCAAAGCTCGGCACCGTCACAAGCCCTGCGCCGCCTACCGTCAGATTGTTCGCAATCGCACGGAGATAGGCCGCCGGATTCGGCTGATGCTCGAGAAAATTAAACGAGGTGAAAGCATCAAAAGGCCCGTTCTCGAAAACCTGATTCTCCCGCTCCGGGTATTCCTCCGCGACCGTGAGTCCCTTTTCGCGCGCCTTTACAACGAGCTCGTGAAAGTGCTCCATCCCGTAGGCCTTGACCGGATACGCCGCGAGGATGGAAAGAAACTCGCCCTGCCCGCATCCGGCCTCCAGTATCTTCTTGCCCTCTAAGTGAAAGGCCGGAATCCAGGCATCGTACTGGGCGCGGCGAAGCTTATCCATGGTCTCCGAATAGCCGCCGGAGCGTATCACATCGCGATAGTAGGCGACAGGCTCGCTGTCGAGCTGCGTGAGCCCGCAGCCCGTGCAGGCGCAGAGCCTGAGTGTGACCCCGCGCTCGGTCACCGCATCCTCCGGGCGCGGCAGATGCTGCGCCGCGGCGGGCATGTTCTCAACGGTTAGCAGCGGCTCCGCAGAAAGCGGCGCACCGCAGGCAATACATCTCTTCACAGCTGTTTCCTCCCTCAGTTCTCTCCGTTTGCGGTCTCTGAAAGCAAGTCCCGCACGCCCGCGCGAAAACTGATTTCGGGCGTCCAGGCAATGTTCCGCAATAATTTCGCGATATCCGGCGCGAGATAAGGCGTTCCCTCCGGCCCCGTCTCCCGCGGCAAAAAGCTTGCAAGCGAGGCGGGTTTCCCCGCCGTCTCAAAAATTTCCTCCACAAAGTGTCGGAGTGCTCTGGTATCGAGACTGCCGACATTGAAGACCGGATTGCCGTCAGTCTGCAGCGTCTCCGCTTCGCCGAGCAGGCGAAGCGCCCGCACGGCGTCGGCGAGCGCCAGAAAGTTCCACTGCTGCGCGCAGGGGCCGAATGTCGCAGCAGTCCCTGTCCGCGCTGCGCGGACAGCCGATGCGACCAGCGAAGTCTCATGGTCTCCCGGCCCGTAGACCGAGAAAATGCGAAGGTGACAGTAGTCCACGCCAAGGCGCGCCGCGATCTCTCCCCCGCGCGCCGAAAAGGCGAGCTTGGCGCGCCCGTACTCCGAAATCGGCCTGCAGGGTGTCGTCTCATCAAACGCGCCGTCCGGGAACTCTCCGCCCCGCACGCGCTCCAGGGTGACGCCGTACTCCGCCTGCGAGCCCGCAAACAGAAAGCGCTTCGCGCCGAATTCCGCCGCGAGCGCTACCATGTCCTCCGAGGCCGCTAAGTTTCTGTCCTGGATTTCCCTGTCCATGCGTCCGCGCTGTCCCACGCCGCCCCAGGCGAGGTGGAAACAGACATCTAACGGCAGCGCCTCCGCTGCCGTCAGTTCCCGCTCCAGATTTTGTCGCAGCGCTGTCCTGTCTTCCATGTCGCCGGAAAACAGGTGAAAGCCGACTCCCGTGAGCGGCAGGCCCGTCCGCCCTGTCTTCTCCCGGAGCGGCGCGAACACTTCATGTCCCGCATCGAGCAGCTCTTTTGCGAGTGCAAGCCCCAAGAAGCTGCTTGCACCGCTTAGGAGCACTCTCACGGCCGATACCTCGGCACAATCATATTCTCATCGAGCTCTTCTTCACTGAGGAACGGCGTCAGCTCCTCGAGCGGCGGGCTCACCATCGTTCCGTCCGGCAGACGCTTGCCACCGGACTTCGGCTCAAAGTTCTGGTCCGTGTCCACGAAGACCTCGCAGAGAATCGGGCCCTCTGCCGCAAGGGTCTTTTGTAACGCCGCATCAATCTCATCGTTATTCCGCGCCGCGACATAGGGAAGCTCGAACGCCGCCGCAATCTTTTCGAAAGACGGGAAGCTGAGATCCCCGCTGTCGCTGCCGATGCCGACCAGTTTCTGATCGCCGAAGAAGTTGCGCTCGGTCTGGCGAATCGAGTGATAGCCATCGTTGTTGATGAGGAAAATTTTAATCGGCATCTTCGCGCCGGAGATGGTCTGCAGTTCCTGCAGATTCATCATGATGCTGCCGTCGCCGGTCAACAGCACAATATCGCGCTCGTAGCGCTCGCGATCCTCGTTGGCCTTCGCCGCACCGATTGCCGCAGGCAGATCATAGCCCATCGAGGCAATCGCGGAGTTCGAGATGAAGCGCTGTCCCTTTTTAATCCGGTAAGCATGGCCGCCGACCACGCAGGCGGATCCGTTGCCGACCACGGTAATCGTGTTTTCCGGTACCGCGTCGCCGAGTTTCCGAATCAGCGCGTAGACATTCGCCGGGCGCGAAGCCGGAACCGCAAGGTGCTTTTCCTGTACGACCGGATAGCGCTCCACCCAGTACTTGCAGGTCTCGCTCCAGCTCATGCCGCGAAGGCCTTCGCCGCCGCCGAAAATCGGCGTCTGCTTTTCATCCAGCACTTCGTTCATAACCGTTAAGAGATCCTTCGCATCCGCATGGACCGGGAGCGAAACATGAATCGTGGGCTTCTTCAATTCCTCCGCGTCGATGTCGTTCACAATCGTGAAGGCTTCGCGCGCCCACGCCTTCGACTGGAAGCCGACCTGGCGCACACTGAGGCGGGAGCCCACCGAGAAGACCAGATCCGCATTCTGAACCGCAAAGTTACCCGGGCGATCGCCGAAGTTTCCGGGGCGTCCCGCGTAGAGAACATCGTCGCTCGGGAGGCAGTCCTCGGAATCCCAGCCGACCACGACCGGAATGCCGAGCTTCCGCGCGACCGCAAGGAATTCCGCGTGCGCGTTCGCAATCCGTATGCCGTTGCCCGCGTTGAAGACCGGGCGCTTGGACGCGGCAATGCGGTCAATGATTTCCGCCGCGAGTTCCCGTGTCACCTTCTTCGGCAGCGCGGCGCGGTACTCGCCCTTCGCTGCCTCGTCCTCGGGGATTTTATGCGCCGAGGGTGCCGCAAAGCCGTCGCCGCCCGCCTCGTAGTTCTCGGGGTCAAAACCCGGAAGCTCATCCGTCTCCACAAAGGCACCCTGCACATCGAGCGGAATGTCAAGCCAGGTCGGGCCCGGTCTTCCGTGTTCCGCGAGATACAGTGCTTTCTCGAGACAGTAGCGAATGCGCAGCGGATCCGTGACCATCTCACAGTACTTGGTCATCGCCGCGACCGACTTGCAGATATCGAATTCCTGGTCGCCGAGCGCACGGATGTGCACACCCGACATGCGCGCCGTCCAGTCCGTCCGAATCTGCCCCGAAAGCACAAGCATCGGGATGGAGTCCAGCCATGCGCCGACCACGCCGGTCAGGGCATTCGTACCGCCGGGTCCCGTGGTCACACAGACCACGGCGGGTTTATTGTTGATACGCGCGTAACACTCCGCAGCAATCGCACAGGCCTGCTCGTGATGGTTATACGTGATTGTGAGGCCGTCTTCATGGCCGAGGGCATTGTTTAAGTGCATCGCACCGCCGCCCACGACACTGAACCCGCGCACAATGCCGCTCTCTACCAGTTTTCTCGCAATGTAGTTGCTGACTTTAATCCGCATTTTCTCCTCCGGCTTGCAACTTTTTACTTGCCACCCGTCTGATGGCATACCTTTAAAAGTATACCACAAAGCACATATGCTGCATAGAATACGCCTGCCGCCGTAAACACGGAAGAATTCCTTACAATATGTTTACAGCTCTCCTAAGTCGCTTTTCACGCCGCAAAAATCTGGTATAATTATTCTGACGAAAGGGGAAAGGAGGATTAACGCATGAAGAAAAAAGGGTTGCGAATTGCTCTGCTGTTCGCACTGGTCCTTTCCATGTCACAGGCAGCGCCCGCATTTGCGGCGCATACGCTCGTTGATGCAAACAGCTATGTTCTCTCCAATACAGCGCAAGGTGTCGCTGTCACCGGAAAAGACGGTAAAGCGGTCTCCGGCTGGGTGCAGGACAAAGACGGAAATTTCTACTACTTTAAAAAGGGCGTCAGAAATTCCGGCTGGGATAAAATCAACGGAGACTGGTATTATTTTTACCCGGAGACAGGCGCACTTGCGCGGAATACCAAGGTCCTGAATTATGATGTGGATGATGACGGCCGCATGATTAAAGTTCACGAGTGGTAAGGCAATCGTTTCCTTGATCACGGCAAGAAAAAAGAAGCGCAACCGCGCTTCTTTTTTCTTGTCCTTTAATGCCGCCACGCGCCGTCCGCATCCACATAGAATGTGTCCACCGTCGTATTCCGCGCCATCTCCCCGCTCTCCGGGTAGAAGTAAGACCAGTGGTCGCCGAGCTGCACCCAGCCCTTGGCTCTCTGTCCGTCCGCGAGCGCGTAGTAGTACTTGTCGCCGCTCACAATCAGCTCATTGGCCGCCATCTTACCGTAGGTCGCCGAATCCGGGTCCGCATTCAGATAGTACATCTTTCCGTTCACATCCTGCCAGCCGCTCAGCATCTCTCCGCTCTCCGCGAAGTAATACCAGCCCGAGACAGCGCGCGCCCAACCGGTGCGCATTTTCCCCTCGGAACTGAAGAAATACCACTTGCCCTCGATTTTCTCAAAGCCGTCTTTCTTAAAGCTGCCGTCCGGGAAGCGGTACATCCAGGCGCCGCCGCTCTGAATCCAGCCTGCCTTCTCGATATTGCTGCCGTCGCCCTTGCCGGTCTGATCCCAGACTGCACCCTGACCGTTCGAGACCTGCGCGGCGTTGACCTTCTGCGTCTCCGACTCCGTGAAGCCGGAACTCTTACCGTTGCCCTTTGCCTCGGTGCGAATGCGGAAGCTGTAGTTTCCGCTCTTCGTCATGTATGGATAAAAGTTATAGCTGTTGCCTGTCACGCCGAAGACGCGCTTCACAATGTCGCCGCCGCGCCGGAGCACAAGCTCATAGCTGCCGCTCGTGTTTGCGGGCTCGCGCCAGCTCGCCTGGCCAAGTGCGCCCTTCTGCCAGCTGACACCCTCCGGCTCCGCAAAATCGCCCTTGATGCCCGGGAAGCGAAGTCCCACAATCAGGCGCGTCTTGCTGCGCCGAAGCTCTGTCACCTTGACCGCATTGTCGGAGAGATGCACATCGCTCTCGCTCAAAGTCTGCGAAAAACTCCTGTCGCTGTCCGTGGTCCGGAGCACTGCCTCGACGCTAATCACACTGCCGACCGGCAGATTGTCACCGATACCGCCAGTCACGCGCACGCTCTCGAGCTGATAGGAATCCGCATTCACCCAGACTCCCAGTTCGCCCTTGGCGGGATCCCCCTGCACAACACCGTCCCGCGTGATGCTCCCGCCCGTCTCAATCCGGTTCTTCGCATTGAGACGCACACTGCCGATTTTCTGTTTGGAAGCGGCCACCGCCGGTACCGCGGCAAAAGCCGACAAGAGCATTGCAGTCAATGCCGACAAAAGTATCTTTCTCGGTCTCATCTGATACCTCCTTCTGTGCAAACGGTACAAACAGTTAACTTCTCAATCAGTATACCGAATATTTCCTGACAGAACAAGCCACCTGCAGCGCTTTGCTTCTATGCACTCCGCCATTTGATAAACCCTGACCGCATAGACAAAAAGAGTCGGTTCGGCTCCCTACAATCGCGTCCTCTTATGTTTGGATTAAACTTTCCTTCTCTGCTCCTCTTTCATACAAGGCCCGCACAGGCAGGACAGACCGTATGCTCCCCGACCTTTTCCTCCGGCCATTCTGGTGCAAGGAACATTTTTACCGGCTCTTTTTGTCCTATCACTCCACAAGATTCGCCGCAAGAAGAACAGACAGTATGCTCTCCGACCTTTTCCTCCAGCCATTCCGGTGCAAGGAACATTTTTCCCGACTCTTTTGTCCTATCACTCCACAAAATTCGCCGCAAGAAGA
>ERZ773066.1223-NODE-1223-length-13390-cov-7.903037_pt1 | contig 13390 bp, 7 predicted proteins | sample MGYA00580573_ERZ773066 | MGnify/ENA primary metagenome ERZ773066 (study PRJEB29015, sample SAMEA2738128) | human oral metagenome | biome: human oral; feature: human-associated habitat; material: saliva | place: China | collected 2203 ... | reverse complement strand
AAAACCTGTGTTTAGGTTTCGGCTGTCGGGGAAAAAGGAATTTTGCAAAGGTCTCTGCTAAACTGTTCGTCTTCGTTTTGGGACAAGTATTCTTCGCCTTGAGCTTGGGTTTCGGCGTGATGATTACGTTATCCAGCTATCTGGATAAAAATGAAGATCTGGTTCAGACGGCCGTAATTACCGCGATTACCAACACTTTGATTGCCGTGTTGGCGGGCTTCATGATTTTCCCTTCCCTCTTCAGCTTCGGCGTTGCCCCTAACTCAGGCCCGACGCTGGTGTTCCAAAGCCTGCCGATCGTGTTTTCCAATATGTGGGCAGGCCCTGTGTTTGCAGTGATTTTCTTCTCCCTGCTTCTGATTGCCGCGCTGACCACTTCTCTGACCATTTATGAAGTGTTGATTACGACTATTCAGGAAAAAACCAAAATCCGCCGTGCAGCCGCGATTACCATCGTACTGGCAGGTATTTTTATCTTCGGCAATATCCCGTCCATCTTGAGCTACGGCCCATGGAAAGATATTTCCGTGTTTGGTAAAAACATTTTCGATGCCTTTGACTATATCAGCGGCAACATCCTGTTTATGCTGACTGCGCTTGGCTCTGCCTTGTTTGTCGGCTTCGTGATGAAAGATGAAGCGAAGGACGAATTGCTCTACAAAGGCAACCAGACTACCGTCAATATCTGGTTTGCCTATGTGAAATACCTTGTCCCATTGGTGATTCTGCTGATTTTCATCAGCAACCTGTTCTGATAAACAAACATATAAAAAGGCCGTCTGAAAAGCTCAGACGGCCTTTGTTTTGACTATGCTTTATTCAGCCCAGTTTTTCTTCTTACTGGTTTTACCGATACCGGGGTTGAAGCTGTTGGTCGGGTCAAGTTTTTTATAGAACTGTTTCAGCTCGGGCTTGGCTTCATACAGATGACCGACATTATGCTCGGCAGGATATTGCGCGCCGCGTTGGTCAAGCAGATGGAGCATTTCATGTTCCAAAGCCATGCAGTCGTTGCCTTTTTTAATGATGTAGTCCTGATGGAACACATGACACATAAAATGTCCGTAATACAATTTATGGATGATTTTATTGTCGATTTCCGGCGGCAGTGTTTCAAACCAATCACGATCATCACGGCGCAAGGCAATATCGAGCGCAACCAAATCTTCTACTTCATCATCATGTACAGAACGGTAACGGATCGCGGCAGAAGCCACAGCAAAGCGATGCAGCATAGCCGCCTGCGTTTCTTCGGCATTACATTCGAAGAATGCGTCGCCATGAGTTGCAAAATATTCCTTCAAGAAAGCACGCGCTTCTTCTACGCCCTCGCCACCCATTTTTAAAATCAGGTGATGTTCATATTTATCCCGATAGTTGCGCATAGATTTCGGCAAGTGATCGGGCAAAATTTTACTGATCAGTTGCATGAATTTATCAGAGAAGTGTTTTGGTAAGAAACTTATCTTTTTGCTGAATCTATCCACACGGGCTTTCAGATCAAACAGTTTCGGAAGTTGGTGGGTACCGAACGTCTTAATGATATAAAAAGTATCTTTACCATAAACGGCAGCAATATCAAAAGCATGACGATGGATATACTCACCGGAAATAGGCAGGTTTTTAAACTCACTCAAAGCAGCACGACGAATATCGGTCAGCTCATTAATATCATTGGTGCCGATATAGAAAACGGCAGTCTGTTTTTCTTGTGGGAACGTATCCAAGCGTACGGCAAACACCATCAGCTTGCCCGCGCAACCTGATGCTTCGTAGTGACGCGCAGGGTCGGCATTAAAACGGGCGGCAGTCGGTTCATTCACTTGGCGGACATGATCGCAGTATGCATGGTCATGCCCTTTGCCGGCATCTTGCGTAATGTCTTTTCGCTGATAATGGAAACCTTGCAGATTGGTCAGAATTTCTTCAGGGGTTTCACCCAAATCAATGCCCAGATGGTTGACCAGCTCCAGTTTGCCCTCTTCGTTGATTTGCGCAAACAGCGCCATTTCCGTATAAGCAGGGCCACGCTGTACCAATGCACCGCCGGAGTTATTACATACGCCACCCAATACAGATGCGCCGATGCAGGACGAACCGATTACAGAGTGTGGCTCACGGCCTAAAGGTTTCAGCAGCAGCTCCAATTGATTCAAGGTAGAACCGGGCAGACAGACAACCTGTTCGTTATTATTAATCGGTTGAATGATGTTCAGACGCATGGTGTTCACAATCACGATATCGCGGTCGTAATCATTGCCGTCAGGAGTCGAGCCGCCGGTCAGGCCAGTATTGGCAGCCTGCGTAATCACGATAACATCAGCCTCAACACATGCCTGCAAGATTTGCCACATTTCCAACACCGTACCCGGACGGACAACTGCCAACGCCTTGCCTTCGCCAAAACGGTAGCCTTGACGGTATTGTTCGGTTTTTGACGGGTCTGTGATGATGTATTTTTCGCCGACAGTTTGCGTCAGCCGGCTGATTAATTGCGTAGCATTCATTGCATACTCCTTGAGAGATGAATATATTTATTAAATTGCAAACATTGTAGTAACCCGTTCAATCAAAGTAAAGGCGAAACCTGTTTTTTATACTCATCTTTTAAATAAACAAAAGGCCGTCTGAAATTTTCAGACGACCTTTTGTTTCAAGCTTGAATAATCAGATTATTCGGCTGCTTTCTCTTCGCGAGCAGGAGCTTCCAGCAAAGCTTTGATAGACAGGCGCACGCGGCCGCGGTCGTCTACTTCCAATGCTTTCACGTTCACAACCTGACCTACTTGCAGGTAGTCGCTGACATTGCGTACGCGCTCGTGGGCGATTTGGCTGATGTGTACCAAACCGTCTTTACCAGGCATCACGCTGACAATCGCACCAACGTTGTTGTCGAGGATTTTAACCACAGTACCTTCGTACACTTTGCCCACTTCCACTTCGGCAGTGATTTCTTCAATGCGTTTTTTCGCTGCATCGCCTGCTTCTTGAGTAGTAGCAGCGATTGTGATGGTACCGTCTTCAGCGATATTGATTTCAGTACCGGTTTCAGCAGTAATCGAACGAATGGTTTCACCACCTTTACCAATCACATCACGGATTTTGTCTTGATTGATTTTCATAGTGAACAAGCGAGGCGCGTGTGCAGACAACTCTTGTGGGCCTGCAACGGCGGCTTTCATCTGATCCAAGATGTGCAAACGTGCTTCTTTGGCTTGAGCCAAAGCGATTTGCATGATTTCTTTGGTAATACCTTGGATTTTGATGTCCATTTGCAGCGCGGTCACACCTTCGGTTGTACCGGCTACTTTAAAGTCCATATCGCCCAAGTGGTCTTCGTCGCCCAAAATGTCGGTCAGGACGGCAAATTTGTTGTTGTCCAAAATCAGACCCATGGCGATACCGGCAACGTGTGCTTTCAAAGGCACACCTGCAGACAGCAGGCTCAAGCAGCCGCCGCAGACGGAAGCCATAGAGGAAGAGCCGTTGGATTCGGTAATTTCAGAAACCACGCGCATGGTGTAGCTGAAATCTTCAGGTTCTGGCAATACGGCCAACAACGCACGTTTAGCCAAGCGACCGTGACCGATTTCACGACGTTTTGGCGCACCTACGCGACCTACTTCGCCGGTAGAGTATGGAGGGAAGTTGTAGTGCAGCATGAAGCGGTCGGTGTATTCGCCGGACAGTGCATCAATGATTTGCTCGTCACGTGAAGTACCCAAAGTTGCAACCGCCAAAGCTTGGGTTTCGCCACGGGTAAACAGTGCAGAACCGTGAGTGCGTGGCAATACGCCGGTTTGAATGTTCAACGGACGAACAGTGCGGGTGTCGCGACCGTCGATACGCGGTTGGCCGTCCAAAATTTGGCTGCGGACAACATCAGCTTCCAAGTGTTTGAAAATGCCTTTGATTTCATTGGCTGCCAAAGTGTCGGTTTCTTCAGTAATCAACGCTTCTTTTACAGCATTCCAAGCTTCGTCCAATTTGGCAGAACGCGCTTGTTTTTGACGGATTTTGAACGCTTCTTTAATGGTTTCACCGGCAATTTCGCGCACTTTGGCAACCAATTCTTCATTGGTTTCAGGAGCTTTCCAATCCCAAACTTCTGGATTGACTTCATCGGCAAACTCATTGATGGCGTTAATGGCCACTTGCATTTGATCGTGACCGTAAACAACCGCACCCAGCATCACTTCTTCAGACAAGATGTCGGCTTCGGATTCCACCATCAACACGGCTTTAGAAGTACCGGCAACAACCAAGTCTAATTGTGATTTCGCCAATTCGGCTTTAGTCGGGTTCAAAACGTACACGCCGTTTACATAACCCACGCGTGCCGCACCAATCGGACCGGCAAACGGTACGCCGCTCAACACCAGCGCGGCAGATGCGCCCAGCATTGCAGGAATGTCAGAATCAATTTCAGGGTCAACAGACACCACCATCGCTACGATTTGAATGTCGTGGTAGAAACCTTCAGGGAACAGAGGACGGATCGGACGGTCGATCAGACGGCTGGTCAGGATTTCTTTTTCGCTTTGTTTGCCTTCGCGTTTAAAGAAACCACCGGGGATTTTACCTGCGGCGTAAGTGCGCTCGAGGTAATCGACAGTCAGAGGGAAGAAGTCTTGGCCTTCTTTCACTTCTTTGTTGGTGGTAACGGCAACCAAAACAACGGTATCGCCCATGGATACTTTAACGGCAGCAGCGGCTTGGCGAGCGATTTCGCCGGTTTCCAAAGTAACGGTTTGATTACCGTATTGGAAGGTCTTAACGTGTTTATTGAACATCATTGTTCCTTTCAAAATACCGCACTGCTAAAACACTAATAATGCACACTAAAATCCGAATGTGCATAGTTAGGGTTTCAGACCGTGCAGCAGGTTATAAACAAGCTTTCAGACGGCCTTTAAAGGCGCTGAAAACAACTCTCGATTATAAAGGCAACTATCCTTAAAATCCAGTATTTATACAATAAAAAGGCCGTCTGAAACATATCTCTTTCAGACGGCCTTCAAACTTAAAAATCAATCCTGAGTCAGCAAAGTCAATGCTTCCTGATATTTTTCGACTGTTTTTTGAATTACATCGGCAGGCACTTTAGGCGCAGGCGCTTTTTTGTTCCAACCGCTTTGCTCCAGCCAGTCGCGGACAAATTGTTTGTCAAAAGACGGCGGATTGGTGCCGACTTTGTATTGGTCGGCAGGCCAAAAACGGCTGGAGTCAGGCGTCAACACTTCGTCCATCAAAGTCAGCGTACCTTCTTCATCCAAACCAAATTCAAACTTGGTATCGCAAATAATAATACCGCGAGATTTGGCATATTCGGCCGCTTCTGTGTAAAGCTGAATCGCTTTGGCGCGCACTTCCGCCGCCAATTCTTTACCGATAATGCGTTCGCATTCTTCAAAGCTGATGTTTTCATCATGATCGCCAACCTCAGCTTTGGTCGATGGCGTAAAAATTACTTCAGGCAGTTGTTGCGCTTCCTGCATACCTTCAGGCAGTTGAATACCGCAAACAGAGCCTGTTTTTTGATAATCTTTCCAACCGCTGCCTGCCAGATAACCGCGCACAATAGCCTCCACTTTCACCGGAGTGAGCTTTTTAGCCACGACGGCGCGTTTTTCTAAAACTTTGGCTTCGTTTTCAGGCAGAACATCGTAAACTGTATGGCCGGTGAAATGGTTAGGCATGATATGAGCCAGTTTTTTAAACCAAAAATTGGAAATCTGCGTCAGAATCTCCCCTTTACCCGGAATCGGGTCATCCAAAATCACATCGAATGCAGACAGGCGGTCGGAAGCAACCATCAACATTCGTTTATCGTCAATTTCGTATAAATCGCGTACTTTGCCGGAGTAGATTTTTTTCAAGCTGATTTCAGACATTTCGGGTATCTCTTAGATAGACAGAAGAATGCGGTATTTTAGCCCAATTTGGAATTCTTCGTCAGATTGTTTACAAAATAAAGGCCGTCTGAAACCTTATATTTTGGTTTCAGACGGCCTTATCCGTTGATTTCAGGGAAGAACCCTGAAAATCACCATCCTATCAGATTACAGAAGCTTGAGTCTGATCTTGGATTTGGTTCACAGCAGACAGAGAGTAGTAGTCGCCATGGCCGGTTACTTGGTAAGTGCTACCGTCAGCAAACTTGAAGTTTTCAACTTTGTGATCGTTACCGGTGAACCAGTCGTCGATGGTGATGCTGTCGTTAGTACCGACAGAAACAGTCAGGTTAGCACCAGATTTGCTCAGCAATACGTCAGAAGCTGCAACGCCTTTACCGAACAACAGGGTGTCATTACCGCTTTCCTCACGGATAGTGTCGTGACCGTAACCTTTGTCGAAGAAGTAAGTGTCGTTACCGGTACCGCCGATCAGGATGTCGTTGCCGACACCGCCGTCGAGGTAGTCGTTACCGTCTTTACCAACCAGGCAGTCATCGCCGGCCAAACCGTACAGATGGTTGTTGCCGCCGTTACCTTCGATGTTGTTGTTCAAAGAGTTACCGGTACCGTTCAGGTTTTGCATACCTTGCAAAATCAGGTTTTCAACGTGATCGGTCAAGGTGTAGTCGATAACGGTACGAACAGTATCGATACCGGCTTGTGCATTGCCGTACTCGATAACTTGGTCGTTGGCATTGTCAACGAAGTAAACGTCGTTACCGTCGCCACCGCGCATGATGTCAGCACCGGAACCACCGTTCAGGTAGTCGTTGCCGGCACCACCTTGCAGGTAGTCTTTACCTTCTTCACCGTACAGAGAGTCACCGTCGGCATCACCGTAAATGGTGTCGTTACCAGCACCGGCGTAGATTACGTCTGTACCATTGCCACCGTAGATGATGTCTTCGCAAGCAGTACCATAAATGGTATCTTTAGCATCAGTACCGCGGATAACGTTGCCGTCTTTGCAGTCTTCAGCTCGAATGACATTACCTGGGTTTTTATCTTCGTGACCGTATGAGTTGTTTTGGTTATGGTCGTCAACACAGTCTTTGCAGTCTGGCTCAGGTTTCGGTTCTGGTTTAGGCTCAGGTTTTGGCTCTGGCTTAGGCTCAGGTTTTGGCTCAGGTTTCGGTTCTGGCTTAGGCTCAGGTTTTGGTTGTGGTTTTGGTTCTGGTTGCGGTTCTGGTTGTGGCTCAGGTTTAGGCTCAGGTTTTGGTTGAGGTTTAGGCTGAGGTTTAGGTTGTGGTTTTGGACATGGGATCGGTTTGATCGGATTACAGTTGTAAGGTGGGCAAACCGGAACACATTTATAGTTAGGCGTTTTTGCTGGTGGGCAGAAAGCCGCAATAGCAGAAACCAAACCAGTTACCGCATTAACTACTGACACGCCGACACTAGCAATGCTAGCGATACTGCCGATAGAAACAGAAGATTTCGCTGCAGGAGCGCAGTAGTAAGAAGAGTAGGAAGCCTTAGGCGCAGGAGCGCAGTAAGAACTAACCAGGGGTCTAGCATAGTACCCCCCGTAACAGTATGCCATAATAATTACTCCCAAAATAGTTAATAAAGATATCGAGCTGGCGGGACGAGCAAATCCGCCCTTGCTCAATTATTATTTTAGTAATATTTTTCAAAATATTTACTCAAAAATATCAAACGGTAGAATTTGCCGATAAAAGGACGGAGTTTCGCCTGTTTTTAAATTCCATTATCCTAGCAACAATAAAAACATTAACATTGATTCACACTCTCTCAAACAGCATAGATCCTTTATCTATCTTATTAAAAGCTGAACTTTAACTCTAGTTATAGTAAACAAACATAATACCAATAAGTGGTTATTATTATGGATAGATAATATCGACAATTTGCCCAAATACAGCCGCATCCGCATTTTGTTCTACGCCAATAATGTGAATTTGTCGTATTTACACTATAATGACACGAACACCTATTTAACAGCTATCAGAGGAGATACTCAACCATGCGTACTTTATTGACCGGAGCCAAAGGCCAGCTTGCCCGTTGTCTGCGCGACCGCCTGCCCGAAGACTGGGAACTGATTGCTACCGACTCTACTTCGCTGGACATTACCGATACCGAAGCTGTGCATCATATGATCAAAAACTTCCAACCAGATGCCATCGTTAATGCCGCAGCTTACACTGCCGTCGATAAAGCAGAAGAAAACGCAGAGGCTGCTTTTGCCGTCAACGCAACCGCTGTTCATAACCTTGCCGCAGCTGCCCGCGCCGCACACGCCCGCTTTATCCATATTTCCACTGATTATGTATTCGACGGCGAAGGCAAACGCCCTTACCGCGAAACCGACTACACCAATCCACGCAGCACTTACGGTCAATCCAAAGTCGCAGGCGAGCTTTTGGCTTTAGCCGCGCATCCGGAAAGTACAATCATCCGTACTTCATGGCTGTTTAGCGAATACGGCAGCAATTTCGTCAAAACCATGCTGCGCCTTGCCAAAGAACGAGACTCTCTCTCCATTGTTCACGACCAAACCGGCTGCCCGACTTATGCAGGTGACTTGGCTCACGCCATCATCAATTTACTGCAACAGCCCACTTCCCCTCGCGGTATCTTCCATTACTGCGGCAATAAATCGGCAACATGGTACGAATTTACCAAAGCCATCTTTCAGACGGCCCACCAATTAGACGACAGCTTCCGCATTCCGGAACTGAACGCAATCACCACCGATCAATACCCCTTGCCCGCTCCGCGTCCGGCATACAGCATTATGGATTGCTCACGCCTAGAGACCGAGTTTGGTATCAAACCGTCCGACTGGCAAAAAGCCCTGCGCGAAATTCTCCGCAAAATCGACTGATAAGCTGATCCATCTATATCAAGGCCGTCTGAAAACATATTTTCAGACGGCCTCTTTGTTTCTTTTATATCAAATGCTTTATCTATCCAGTCTGTCATTTGAAAAGTGCTACAATAGCCGTTTATTTTATTTTTCAGACGGCCTGACAATATGTGCAACCATCATCCCAAACATTCACACGATAATGACACCATCCGCATCCGCGGCGCGCGTACACATAATTTAAAAAATGTCGATTTGGACATTCCGCGCCACAAACTCGTGGTGGTCACAGGATTGTCAGGCAGCGGCAAATCGTCGCTGGCGTTTGATACTTTATATGCCGAAGGCCAACGCCGTTATGTTGAGAGCCTTTCCGCCTATGCCCGTCAGTTTTTACAGATGATGGACAAACCCGATGTCGATTTGATTGAAGGCTTGTCGCCTGCAATTTCCATCGAGCAGAAATCCACCAGCCACAACCCGCGTTCCACCGTCGGCACGGTAACGGAAATCCACGATTACCTGCGCCTTTTGTATGCACGCGTCGGCACGCCGTATTGCCCCGAACACAATCTGCCGCTATCGAGCCAAACCGTGTCGCAAATGGTCGATGCTGTGTTGAAGCTGCCGGAAGACACACGCGTGATGATTTTGGCGCCGGCAGTGCGCGAGCGTAAGGGCGAGTTTGTCGATTTCTTTGCCGACTTGCAGGCGCAGGGTTTTGCGCGTGTACGCGTGGACGGCGAGGTCTATCAGCTTGACGAAGTACCGAAGCTGGAAAAAAACATCAAACACAACATCGACGTCGTCATCGACCGCGTGAAAGTAAAAGCCGACATCAAACAACGACTGGCAGAAAGTTTTGAAACCGCATTACGCCACGGCAACGAGCGCGCACTGGCGATGGAAATGGACAGCGGCGAAGAACATTGGTTCTCCGCGCGTTTCGCCTGCCCCGTGTGTTCCTACAGCCTGCCCGAATTAGAGCCACGCCTGTTTTCCTTCAACAACCCGATGGGCTCCTGCCCGACTTGCGACGGCTTGGGCAATACCAACTTCTTCGATCCCGAAAAAGTGGTCGCCCATCCGGAATTATCCTTAGCTGCAGGCGCGATTGACGGCTGGGACAAACGCAACCAATTCTATTTCCAAATGATTCAATCTCTTGCGCATCATTATAAATTTGATGTCAACGCCGCTTGGGAAACTTTGCCTGAAAAAATCAGAAAAGTCGTCTTGCACGGCTCAGGCAAAGAAGTCATCGACTTCACCTACCTGTCCGAACGCGGCACCACCTTCAACCGCAGCCATGCCTTCGAAGGCATCATCCCCAATCTCGAACGCCGCTACCGCGAAACCGACAGCGAAACCGTGCGCGAAAAACTGCGCGAATACCAAAACCACCGCGCCTGCCCGAGCTGCGGCGGCGCACGTTTGCGCAAAGAGGCGCGTTACGTCTACGTCGGCGGCGAACCGCTGCACGAAGTTTCCGCTTGGCCGCTGACCAAAACCCACCAATTTTTCGAAACGCTGGATTTAGACGGCAACAAAAAACAAATCGCCGAAAAAATCCTCAAAGAAATCACCGAGCGGCTCGGCTTCCTGATTAATGTCGGGCTGGATTACCTGAACTTGAGCCGCTCCGCCGAAACCCTTTCCGGCGGCGAAGCCCAGCGCATCCGACTCGCCAGCCAAATCGGCAGCGGCCTGACCGGCGTAATGTACGTTTTAGACGAACCCTCCATCGGCCTGCACCAGCGCGACAACGACCGCCTGCTCTCCACCCTCAAACGCCTGCGCGATTTGGGCAACAGCGTGATTGTGGTCGAACACGACGAAGACGCCATCCGCGAAGCCGATTTCGTGGTCGATATGGGCCCTGGCGCGGGCGAACACGGCGGCAACGTATTGATTGCCGACACACCCGAAAACGTCGCCAAATGCGAAAACTCCGTTACCGGACAATACCTCAGCGGCAAAAAATCCATTGCCGTGCCGCCTGAACGCACGCCCGTCAATCCCGAGCGGATGCTTGTCCTCAAAGGCGCGCGCGGCAACAACCTCAAAAACGTTACCCTCGAACTGCCGCTCGGTTTGATTACCTGCATCACCGGCGTATCCGGCAGCGGCAAGTCCACCCTGATTAACGACACCCTCGCCAAAATCACCGCCCGCGAACTCAACCGCGCCCAAGAAGAACCCGCCCCATACGACGACATCCGCGGCCTCGAACACCTCGACAAAGTCATCAACGTCGACCAATCCCCCATCGGTCGCACCCCGCGCTCCAACCCAGCCACCTACACCGGCCTGTTTACCCCCATCCGCGAACTCTTCGCCGGCGTGCCCCTCTCGCGAGAACGCGGCTACAACGTCGGCCGATTCTCCTTCAACGTCAAAGGCGGCCGCTGCGAAGCCTGCCAAGGCGACGGCGTGATTAAAGTCGAAATGCACTTCCTGCCCGACGTGTACGTCCCCTGCGAAGTCTGCCACGGCAAACGCTACAACCGCGAAACCCTCGAAATCCAATACAAAGGCAAAAACATCAGCCAAGTCCTCGACATGACCGTCGAAGAAGCCCGCGAATTTTTCGACGCCGTCCCCACCGTATCGCGCAAACTGCAAACCCTCATGGACGTAGGCCTAGGCTACATCCGCCTCGGCCAATCCGCCACCACCCTCTCCGGCGGCGAAGCCCAACGCGTCAAACTCGCCCTGGAACTCTCCAAACGCGACACCGGCAGAACGCTCTACATCCTCGACGAACCCACCACGGGCCTGCACTTCGCCGACATCGCCCTGCTGCTGGAAGTCATAGGTCGTCTGAAAGGCAAAGGCAACTCGATAGTGATTATCGAGCATAATCTTGACGTTATAAAAACGGCTGATTATATTGTGGATTTAGGACCAGAAGGCGGTGATGGCGGAGGGAGGATTATTGCTTCAGGCAGCCCCGAGGAAGTGGCGAAGGTTAGGGGGAGCTATACTGGGAAGTATTTGAAGGTGGTTTTGTAAAAACATATTAAGATGCCTAATAAACAGGCTATTTTAATCAATAAACTGGAATCATTTATTAAGGTAATTATTATGCAGATTTTAGGTTCTACTAGAGATTATAAAACTGAAACGACTGTGATTTATTGTTTAGCTACGCCTGAACAATATCTCACCATTGTTGGAAAAGATTTTGAAGAATTTAATTTACAAAGAAGGAGAGAAAAACATAAAAATTATGATAGGTTAAAAGAAGATATTAAAGCAGGCACTGTTTTACCAGGTATAACTTTGGCAGTTAAACCTGAATTTTTAGATAATGTTATTGATTCATTTAACAACAACCCGGATGATTTAGTAAATCATTTATCAGCTCCTGGCAGTGCTAACATCCTTGATGGATTACAAAGAACTTATATCCTGAATGATTTAAAAACAAATGATAATTTTGATTTTAAAGAAGAACAAAAATTATTATTAGAATTTTGGCTTGAAAAAGATATCCAAAATATCATTTATAGAATGATTGTATTAAACTCAGGACAAAAAGCAATGAGTATACAACATCAAATTGATTTATTATTTATTTCTTTAAAATCAATTATTGAAAGTAAACTACCTCAAGGCATCGAATTATATTCAGAACGAGATAATTCTCGAAGAACTCAACCTAATAAATATCCATTAAGTCAACTAGCTGTTTCATATCATTGCTTTATTACAAAAAATCACGAACAAGATCAGAATAGTTTAATCGCAAAATTCCAAGATGATGGAGTGCTTGATTCTTCTAAGGAAATATTAAATCAACAATTTCAACAGTTCCTACAATATTTTTCTTTTTTTACCGAAATTGATAAGGTTGCTTGGGACAAGTACAAAAACCAATCTATTGATATTAATGAAACAGAAACTAATGGTCATAGCAACTCATACAAGGATTGGTTAGCGAATGATTCTGCAATGTTTGCTTTCTTCGCAGTTTTAGGTAGTTTACAATCAACATCTCTAGTAGGAAGAATAGAAAAAGCATTGAATGCCTTAAAAGAAATTGTTTCTGAAGAAAATGATCCCTTCGAATTAGACTTTTACCACGAAGTTATCAAACCTGAGATTAGCCGAAAACGTGCAAATATTGGTGCTAATACTAGAAAGGTAATAGCTTCCATGTTTAAAGAATTTATTAGAAACGAAGGTGAACAGCCTATTAAAGAATGTTGGAGAAATGCAATTGTTTGAAATAAAAGAAGATATATTGAGTTTATATAGAGATATTTCAGGTAACAACGAATTAACTCTCGATTTAGATGAGATACAACATGGAGACAATAAATATTTAAAAATTAATGATTATATTCTCATCCCTGTATATTCAGTTAATAGTCCCTATCTTGTTAGAACAACTGACGCCATGATGAAAAAATTTTTACTGAGTGATGCCAGTAATGATGTTATCGGGCATTTAATTGTTATTCAGAAAGAACTAGCATTCGATTACTATAAATTTTCCCAAGAAACATTTGAATGTTTTCTAGCAGAGAATTTTTATGAGCAACAAGAGACTATCACTCCAGAACAACTAAAAAATTATAAATTTAAAATAGAT
>ERZ773066.1215-NODE-1215-length-13435-cov-78.729297_pt1 | contig 13435 bp, 8 predicted proteins | sample MGYA00580573_ERZ773066 | MGnify/ENA primary metagenome ERZ773066 (study PRJEB29015, sample SAMEA2738128) | human oral metagenome | biome: human oral; feature: human-associated habitat; material: saliva | place: China | collected 2203 ... | reverse complement strand
TCATCAACTGGCTGGTCCCCGCGATCTCCCTGCCCTGGGGCGTCGCGCTCGGCGCTGTCCTGTCCCCGACGGACGCGGTCGCCATCTCGATCGCGAAACGCTCCGGCGTCTCCCACCGAATCATCACCGTGCTCGAGGGCGAGGGGCTCTTCAACGACGCGACCTCGCTCGTCCTGCTGTCCGCCGCGATGAGCGCGGGCCTGGCCGCCGACGAACACGCCCTCAACCCGGGCCTGCTCATCGGCAAGGTCGCCATCGCGCTGGGCATCGCCGCCGTCATCGGCTGGGTCGTCGGTGAGTTCGGCGTGCGCCTGCGCGCCCTCTTAAAGGAACCCTCGGCCGACACCGTGTTCTCCTTCGTGATGCCTTTCATCGCCTCGATCCCCGCCGAGCACTTGGGCGGCTCCGGCCTGGTCGCCGCCGTCGTCGCCGGCCTGGTCGTCTCGCGTCGCCGCGCCGCCACGATCTCCGCGAGCAACAGGCGCTTCTCCCAGCAGAACTGGCAGACCATGACCCTCGTCCTGGAGAGCGCGATCTTCCTGACGATGGGCCTGCAGGCCTTCGGCATCGTCGAGGAAACCAGGCAGTTTACGGGAGGACTGACTTTCGCGGCGTTCCTCGCCGTCGCCCTCGGCGCGCTCATCATGGTGATTCGAGCCATCTTCATTGCCCTTATGCTCGCTTGGCTGGACCATCGGCGCACCCACCGTCAACGCCGCTTCGAGGTGGAATCCGCGCGCATCGAGCGCTTTGAGGAGCGCATGAACGCCGCCTGCGAAGTGGACGCCGACATGCTCGAGGCCCGCGACCTGAGCCCCGAGCACTGGGAGAACGCGCTCAACCACTATCGCCGACGCCTCAAGCGCCGCGAACGCCGCAACGCGATGCGCGGATCGGACCTGGACTACTTCGCGAACGAGCCGCTGGGGCCGCGCGAGGGCAGCGTCATCGTGTGGGCGGGCATGCGAGGCGCGATCACGCTGGCCGCCGCACAAACCATCTCGACACACGCCCCGATGCGCGCGCTGCTGCTCTCAATCGCCCTGTTCATCGCGGCGGGGGCCCTCATCATCCAAGGACTGACCCTGCCCGGCCTCATCCGCATTGTCAAGCCCCAGATGGCCTCGGGTGATATCTCCGAAGAAGAACGCGCAAAGCTCCTGACGGTGATGGGTTCCGCGCTCGTGGACACCGCCCTGGCCCAAGCGATCCACGAAGTTGACGGCCAGACCCTGCTCTCCGCCGGCGTCTCTCGCACCCTGTCGCGCATCGGGAACGCGGTCTCCGCAACCGACGAGGCCGAGGGGACCCGCATCGCGCGCACGGCCGACCGCGTCCTCACCGACATCCTCCAGGACGCCTCCACGCAGTCGGGAGCAACCAGCGACGGACTGCGTCCCGAGTGCGTGGATGACTCGCTTGAGGCGACCGCCAGCGTTGCCGCGACCTCGGAATCGGCTTCCCTGCCCGCGGAGGATGCGTCCTCAGCGCTCGCGTCACCCGGCGATGACGAGGGACACGGCACGGTCGCCATGAGCGAGGAAGAAGTCGAGCGTTCCTTCACGCGCGACCAGATCCGTGAGCTCGCCCTCGAAGCCATTCACGCCCAGCGCGACGCGCTCCTGCAGGCCCGCGACGAGGGCATCTTCTCCTCGGCCGCCCTGGAAGGAGCGCTCGCCCGCCTCGACAACGAGGAGATCCTCCTGGTCTCCAGCCGCGGCACCGACCACTGACAGCGGACAGCGGGGGTTGGACGCTCACAGCCTCCCGTTCTCGCTGATCGCACAGAATCGAGCCGCACTCCGTGAGGGGATGACCCGATCAATGCGCGAGCGCGCAGACGTCAGTCCGTCGTCACCCGCGACGCGTACGCCGGGTCGTCAGTCACCGAGTTGAGCGCCTCCTCCAGGCGCTGCGGGGCAACGACGCCGCCTCGCGCCAGGACCCGGTAGGTCTGGTCGGCCTCGTGCGTCATCATGTTCGTCACCGTAAAGCCGTTGCGCTCGTAGAACGCCAGGCGGCGCACGCGCTGCTGGTAGTTCCCGGCCTCGCGCATGACCGGCTCGATTTCGAGCAGCTGCGGCACATCCCCGTAGCGCTCGCGGAAGTGGGTGAGGATGCGCGAACCGTAGCCGGCGCTGCGCGTGCGCCCATCGACGGCGAGGAAACCCAGGTAGAAGAGGTCGTGAAAGGCGAAAGAGACGGTCAGGGCGACCACGTTGCCAGCCCCGTCCTCGCCCGCGGGGAGGGAGGGGTCGATCCACGCGAGGAAGGACACCTCGTCGCGCTCGGCGCTGCGACGCAGCTCGGACATGGGGACCTGCTCCTCGGGCGGGAAGGACCGCTCGTAGATCTCCAGGATTTTGTCGGCGATCGGCCCGTCCGCAGGAACGGGAATCGGGGTGAGGTCGGTCATGGGGGCAGTCTACCCGCTCGGTCTTACTCGCCCTGTGCGTGTGCCCGATGAACGAGGCCGGGGCCGGGATTCCGGGAGGCGGTGCGGTCATCGCACGCCGTCGTCAGGGTCCCCTCAGGGGATGATCAGGGGTCAGTCAGTGAACAACGACGGTCGTGGGTGATGCCCGCTCACTTAGACTTGTGGGTGGAATCAATAGCAGATGTGAGGACGACGCGTGCTAGAACTCAAGGAGATCATCAAGGCCTACCAGACCGCCAACCTGGTACAGGTGGCGCTCAACAAGGTCTCCGTGTCCTTCCGCGACAACGAATTCGTCGCCGTGCTGGGTCAATCGGGTTCAGGGAAGACGACGATGCTCAACGTCATCGGCGGCCTCGACCGTTTCCAAAGCGGCGACCTGGTCATCGACGGCATTTCGACGAAGAACTACAAGGCGCGCGACTGGGACGCCTACCGCAACAACCGCATCGGCTTCGTCTTCCAGGCCTACAACCTGATCCCGCACCAGAGCGTCCTAGCCAACGTCGAGCTGGCCCTGACCCTGTCTGGTGTCTCCCGTTCCGAACGCCGCAAACGCGCGCTCGACGCCCTGACGCGCGTCGGCCTCGCCGAACACGTCCACAAGAAGCCCTCCCAGATGTCGGGCGGCCAAATGCAGCGCGTCGCCATCGCGCGCGCCCTCATCAACGACCCAGAAATCCTGCTCGCCGACGAGCCCACCGGCGCCCTCGACTCTCGAACCAGCGTCCAGGTCATGGACCTGCTGCGCGACGTCGCCCGCGACCGCCTCGTCATCATGGTCACACACAACCCCGAGCTGGCCCACCAGTACGCCACCCGCATCGTCGAACTGGCCGACGGCTCCATCGTCGCCGACTCCGACCCCTTCGTGCCGACCCCGGCAGACAGGCGCGAAGCCAAGCCCGTGCGCCGTACCTCCATGGGCTTCCTCACCGCCCTGTCCCTGTCGGCCAACAACCTGATGACCAAGAAGGGCCGCACCCTCATGACCTCCTTCGCGGGGTCCATCGGCATCATCGGCATCGCCGCGATCCTCGCCCTGGCCAACGGGACGAACGCCTACATCGCGCGCACCGAGGAAGAGACACTCGGCTCCTACCCGCTGACGATCCAAAAGAGCGGCGTCGACATGACCGCCGCCCTATCCGTCTCCGCGTCGGACTCCGCAAAGGCGAAAACCGCGCCCGACGGGAAGGTGGGCGTGTCCGACATGCGTACCTTCGCCGACACGATTCGCGACGCAAAGACCAACGACCTGGCCTCCCTCAAGGTCTTCCTGGACAACAACGGCGGCGGCGTTGAAGGAATGGTTAACGCCATCGAATACGACTACGACGTTGTCCCCCAGATCTACCAGTCCGACACCTCCAAGGCGACCGTCCAGGTCAGCCCCGACCAGTCCATGAAGCAGATGGAAACGGGTTTTGGCGCGGGTGCTTTCGGATCGATGATGGTCACCAACGCCTTCTACCAGATGCCCGCCACGTCCACTCTGTACACCTCCGCCTACGACGTGGTCGCCGGTTCCTGGCCTTCAGGCCCCAGCCAGGTCGTCCTCGTGCTCGACGAAGACGGCAACATGCCCAACATCTTCGAGTACACGCTCGGCCTGAAGGATCACAAGGAATTCGACGACCTCATGCGCAAGTACTACCAGGGCGCCCTCGGTGGCACCTCCCAGTCCAGCGCGCAATCAGATACCCAATCGGGTGCCAGCGACGCCACCTACGACTACTCAACAATCCTGGGCACCACGTTCCGCCGCATCAACGCCTTCGACAAGTACACGTGGGACGACACCTACAAGGTGTGGACCGACCACTCCTCGGATACGGACTACATGAAAAAAATCGTCGACGGCGGCCAAGAACTGACCATCTCCGGCATCGTCAAACCCAACTCCACCAAGGGCGGGGCCCTGCGCCAAGGCATCGCCTACACCCCCGCCCTCACCTACCAGATCATCGAGGAAGCAGCCGCCAGCCCCATCGTCAAAGCCCAACGCGCCAAACCCGACGTCGACGTCTTCACCGGCAAAACCTTCAAGGAACTCGCCGACAACCAAAAGAGCCAGTCCAGTGGCTTCGACATGTCCTCCCTGTTCACAGTCGATCAGTCCAAGCTCTCAGCAGCTTTCCAAATCGACCCGAGCAAGCTCCAAATGGACCTGTCCGGCATGGACTTTAGCGGCCTCGACATGTCGGGCCTGGACTTTAGCGGCCTCGACATGTCCGGACTGGATCTATCAGCCATCGACTGGCAGAACGTCGACCTCTCCGGTCTCGCCGCCCAATCGGGCGCCCAATCCGGTGCGGGCTTCGACTTCTCCGCACTCAACCTCGCAGACCTCACAAAAGAACTGCCCCAGCTCGCCAACGTCGACTTCCCCACCATCATTCGATCCGCACTCGCGGACGGTGCCGTCAAAGACGGAGCAGCTCAATACCTGAGCACTCAAGCCAGTCAGATCGCCCAAGGCTTCCAGGACTACGCCCAGAAACAGATCGAGGAAGGCGGCACGACCGACTTCGCGACCCTGGCCTCGTCCTACTTCTCCCAGCCGGAAGTAATGGAACAACTACGAGCGGCGGTCTCCTCCGACCAAGTCGTGGACGCCGACAAACTCACCGCCAACCTGACGGCTGCGCTCGGTAACGACCCCGCGCTCGCGCAGATCGGCCAGGACGTATCCACCCAGGTCATGAACGCCATCTCCGCCCAGATTGCCTCCCAACTCGGCGCCACCCTCACCCAGGGGGTGAGCGCCGTCATCGGACAGGTCATGCAAGAAACGATGACCAGTGCAATGACATCGATGATGACCCAGCTTTCCGGCGCGATCGGTCAACAGATGAACACGGTCATGAACCAGTTCGCGACCAGCATGTCCAGCGCATTCTCCGTTGACCCTGAAGCTTTTGCTTCGGCATTCACATCCAACGTGGACGATAAGTCCCTCGCAGCCCTCATGGCGACCATGTTCTCCACGAACGTGCCGACGCTGGAAACAAACCTGCGGACCCTGGGGTGGGCGGACATCGCCTCGCCGTCTAACATTTCGATCTACCCTAAGTCCTTCGCCGACAAAGATAACGTGAAGGCCGTGCTCGACACCTACAACAAGGACAACGAAGCGGCGGGCGCCACCGACAAAGTCATCACCTACTCCGACGTCATGGGCACCCTCATGAGCTCGGTGACCAAGATCGTCGACATCATCTCCTGGCTGCTCATTGCTTTCGTGTCGATCTCGCTCGTGGTCTCCTCCATCATGATCTCGATCATCACCTACATTTCGGTGCTCGAGCGCCGCAAAGAAATCGGCATCCTGCGCTCCATTGGGGCATCCAAGGGTGACATCTCCCGCGTCTTCAACGCGGAGACAGTCATCGAAGGCTTCCTCGCTGGCGTGATCGGCGTCGGCGTCACCTACGGTTTGTGCGCGGTCGCCAATTCGATTGCCTACGCCTCCTTCAACGTCGAGAACATCGCGCAGCTCTCACCGATCACTGCCGTCACGCTGATCGCCGTGTCGGTCGGGCTGACCGTCATCGCCGGCATCATCCCGGCCGCGCGTGCCTCCCGTCAGGATCCCGTCGAGGCTCTGCGATCGGAGTGAACGGAAGACGGCCTCAGCCCCGTTTTGCCGAGGCCGTAGCCTCGCCACGGGGCGCGCGCGGCTGCGCTAGTCTGGACGTAACGCTTGTCCACCAGCCGTAAGGAAAGAGGAATCATGCCCACCCCCGAGAATCTCGCCACCGACGCTACCGTAGCCATCATGCTGGCCGACGGCTTCGAAGAAGTTGAAGCCCTGGCCGTCGCCGACGTCCTGTTCCGCGCTGGCGTGCGCTCCGACCTGATCTCCGTCACCGACGCGCGTCACGTCACCAGCTCTCACGGTATCCGAGTGGTCGCCGACCTCATGCTCGACGACGTCGACCTATCGGCCTACACCGTGCTTTTCCTGCCCGGAGGTATGCCCGGCACCCTGGGATTGAAGGGAACTCCCGCCATACAGACCGAGGTCCTGCGCCGCGCGGACGCGCGCGAGCCGATCGCCGCCATCTGCGCAGCCCCCTCGATCCTGGCCGAACTGGGTGTCCTCGACGGTCGCCACGCGACCGCGAACCCCGCCTTCATTCAGGCGATTGCTGCCGGTGGGGCGATAGCCCACGAGAACCCGGTCGTCGTCGATGAGTTCGTGACTACTAGCCGCGGCGCCGGCACAGCCCTGGATCTCGGCCTCGAGATCGTGCGCCAACTCCTGGGCGAGACGACCGCCCAGGAAGTCTCCCGCGGCGTCGTCCTCACCCACTGACCCGCCCCCAGTCGTCTTTCCGAAAGGACACCCACCCCGCATGAGCCCGCGCAAGCCTCGTCCCTGGCCCGACACCCCCGCGCCCCTGGCGGCGCCCGTCGTGGACAACCACACGCACCTGCCCACCCACGCCGGAGAGATCCCCAGGCGCGAGGGCGTGGCGCTGAGCCTGGACGATCAGCTGGACCGAGCCCGCGAGGTCGGCGTCACCGCGCTCATCTCGAGCGCGTGCGAGCTGCCCGACTTCGACCCGATGATCCAGCTGGCGAGGGACCACGAGGGCGTGCGCGTCGCGCTCGCCATCCACCCGAACGAAGCCGCCTTGCACGCGGGCTGCGCCGAACCCTCACCCGACGGGCTCACCCCGCGCGTGTGCGAGCACCACGTGCCCCTCGACGAAGCCCTCACCGCCGTCGAAGCACGCCTGAGCGACCCAACGGTCATCGCGGTGGGGGAGAGCGGCCTGGACTACTTCCGCACCGCGGAAGCGGGGCGCCAGGCTCAGAAGGAATCCTTCCGCGAACACATCCAGATGGCTGCGCGCGCCGACCTGCCCCTGCAGATCCATGACCGCGAGGCGCACGAGGACACCCTGGCGATCCTGGGGGAGTGCGCCAGCACCGATCAGCGGATCGTGTTCCACTGCTACTCGGGGGACGCCGCCATGGCAGCTCACCTGGCCCAGCGCGGTTGGTACGCCTCCTTCGCGGGACCCATCACCTACCCGGCGAACTCGGACCTGCGCGCGGCGCTTGCAACCCTGCCGCGTGAACTCGTCCTCGTTGAAACCGACGCGCCCTATCTGACGCCCGTCCCGTGGCGCGGATGCCCCAACGCTTCCTACGTCATGGCCCACACCGTGCGTTTCATCGCGCAGCTGTGGGACGTCAGCGAGGCGGCGGCGTGCGACCAGCTACGAGCCAACACGCAGGCGGTCTACGGCTCCTGGTAAAGGCAGGAGCGAGCGTGAAGTGTATCAAAGTGCTCGCAAATTGGTAACAAATTGGTTACGGTTGGAGTGTCAGTCCGGTTCCGAACATCCACGCGCGACGGACCACCACCCCGAGCGGTGGCGCAGTAGCGAGGCACCGGAGGCGGAAACTACAACGTCTGGAGACACGTGAGCCTGAAGCCCTCCCGCACAACCGTCATCTCCGTCGCCTCCGCGGCGGCCCTCCTCGTGGCCGGCACGGCAGCAGCCGCCGTCGGCACCTCATACCGCCACGTCACCGTCGAAGTGGACGGCGTGAGCCGTGACGTGTCCGGCTTCTTCATTACCGCGGGCGATGCCCTGAACACCGCCGGCGTGTCCGTGGGCTCCCACGACCTCGTTGCCCCCGCCTCTGACCAGCGCGTCACTAACGGTGACACGGTCGTCGTTCGCACGGCCACCGAATACGACGTGACCGTCGATGGAAACCGGACCACCGCATGGTCCACTGCCTCGTCGATCTCCGGCGTCCTGTCCGCCCTGCCCGCCGTCTCCTCCTCGATGGCGGCCGACCGCTCCTACACGCGAGCTGAAATGCCACTGGGCGAGGGCGGCGAAACCATCCACGTCGTCGCCGACGGCGCAACCACAGACGTCGTTGCATCCGCCGCTGAAGGCACAACCGCGATCCTTCAGAAAGCCGGCATTAGCGCCGGTCCCATCGACCGCGTCACCCTGGAAAACAGCGGCGGAGACATCACCCTGCGCGTGGCACGCGTCGTACGCGGCAACATCACGACAACGACCGAAATCCCCTACGACACCGAAGAACGCGAAGACGCCGAGGCCGAGCAAGGAACCGAGAAGACGATCCAGGAAGGCGTGGTCGGGTCGCAGACCACCGAGTCGTACCAGGAGACCATCGACGGACAAGTGACCGTCTCCGCGGTCCTGACCACGACGCGCACCGAGCCCACGCCTCGCATCATCTCCAAGGGCACCAAGGAAAAGAAAGCCGAGGAAACCAAGAACTCCTCCGATTCTTCATCCTCCTCGTCCTCCTCCTCATCTTCGTCATCGCCCGCCGTCGCTTCCGGCGACGACGCAGCCATCTGGGCGGCCATCGCCCAGTGTGAGTCCGGCGGCAACCCGTCGACCAACACGGGCAACGGCTACTACGGCATGTACCAGTTCTCCCTGCCCACGTGGCAGTCCGTGGGCGGCACCGGTCTGCCCTCCGACGCGTCGGCTGAAGAACAGACAATGCGTGCGCGCATGCTCCAGCAGCGCGCCGGTTGGGGTCAATGGGGCTGTGCCTACAAGCTCGGCCTCGTCTAACGTGACATTCCCCCCGCAGGCGCCGCAGTCATAGCGTCCGCGAGGGCTACCGCGCTAAGCTGACCAGCAGTACTAGAATCGAGAAATCGGGAGTACCGTGAGCCACCACCTGAGCAACTCTTTGAGCGCTTCCGCAGCCAGTGCCCTGCACGTCCTCGGCGGACGCCTACGCACTTTCGCTCCCTCCCCTCGTGTCGTCCTAGGCACGGCGGCCCTCGCCTCCGCGGGTGTCCTCGGGATCGCCGGCGTGGGAGTCGCGTCCTCGCACACGACGGTCATGCTCGAAGTGAATGGTGTGTCTCGTCCCGTCACCGCGTGGGGCAACACTGTCGGTGACGCGCTCGCCGTTGCGGGCGTGAAGGTCGGCAGCTCCGACTTGGTTCAGCCGGGTGTCGGCGACGTTGTGCGGGAGGGCGACACGATCGTCGTGCGTACCTCCAAGGCATACACGGTGACCGTCGACGGTCAAGCGCGAACCCTGTGGACCACAGCCGCGTCAGCCGACGGCATCCTGGCGGACGCGGCGCCGCTCGGCTCCACGGTCACCCTGGCAGCCGATCGTTCCGCGTCGCGCGATGATCTGACTCCGCTCGTGTCGCGTGCGCGCAACGTCATCGTCAACGTCGATGGCACCACGCGTGAAGTCGCCGTGCGTCCCGGTCAGGATGCCCGCGCGATCCTGGAGGCCGCTGGCGTGTCGGTTCACCCCCTTGACCGCGTGGCTGTCGAGAACAACCAGACCGGCGAGTTGACGATCAACGTCAGTCGCGTGACCCGCGGCCAGGCCACGGAAACCGTCGACATCCCGTTCAGCGAAACCACGACGACCAGTGCCGACATGTTCGTCGGTGAATCCCAGGTGACCACGACCGGCGTGAACGGCGTGACCACCTGGACGGTGTGGCAGGAAAAAGACGGCGATCAGGTCTTGACCTCCGTGCCGATCACCGAGCATTCCACCTCCCAGCCTGTTACTCAGGTGCGCGCCGAAGGAACGAAGGAAGCCACACCGGCTGCCCTCGTGGCCGCCGGCATTGACCCGAAGGCCACCTTGGAGGAGAAAACCGAGGCCAACGGGACCACGTCGGTGCGCTACCGCGCGACGCTCGGTTCTTTGTCCACGAAGGAAGAGATCGCCGCGATCGCTGGCGACAAGAACACCGACGCCGCCACGCAGGCCGCTGCCGCTGCCGCTGCCGCGGATGTCGGTGCCGTTCCTACCACCTACTCCGGCGAGGACCCGCGTTCCCTGGCCAAGCCCCTCGTTGATGCACAGGGATGGGGTAGCAGCGAGTATCAGTGCCTGATTCAGCTGTGGAACCGCGAGTCGCAGTGGAACCCGTATGCTGAGAATGCTTCCTCGGGCGCCTACGGTATTCCGCAGGCGCTGCCGGGTTCCAAGATGGCCTCGGCCGGTGCGGATTGGCGGACCAACCCCGTCACGCAGATCAACTGGGGTATCGGCTACATCAAGAGCCGCTATGGCACTCCCTGCTCCGCGTGGGCGCACTCAAACGCGGTGGGCTGGTACTAAGCGTGACGCTTGGGGCGGGCCGGGTCTGACAACGTGTGTTGTCGGGCCCGGTTCTTTTTCTCGGCGCGGGTGGAGTCGTGCTGGTGTGGTGGTTGTGCTTGTGGGCGCGCTGGCTCTCAGAGCGCGCTCATCCGGATAGGTAACGAACATCTGGATAGGTTATGAGCATCCGGATAGCTTATTAACCTATCCGGATGTGGCTAACCTATCCGGATGCGCAGCCTGGCCTGGCTTGGCGCGGTACTGGGGGCTCATGCGTCGCCCTGGCTTGGCGCGGCTCCCTGACCTGGTCGGATTCGATGCCTGGGCTGAGCTTGGCGCGGTGCCCGGTCCTGGCTTTGTGGGCTGGGTGGGCTGTGGGGTGCGCATCTCGGCGCGGGCGTAGGTGGATGGGCGTGAGTATCTGGATAGGTAACGAACATCTGGATAGGTTATGAGCATCCGGATAGCTTATTAACCTATCCGGATGTGGCTAACCTATCCGGAAGCGTGCAACCTATCCGGATGCGCGTAACCTATCTGCGTAGCGCCGGGGTTGCGCCAACTTGACACTTACCGTTCAATTCTCGTGAAGGTTACCTAATATTCATCGTAATTGTGCCAGTGAGGACGTCGTGGGTTTTTCTGCCGTTGCTAAAGTGGCTGTGTTTGTGGTGATCGCTGGTGCAGGATTCGCCGGTGGCATGACGGCGGCCCCGGTCTTCGGTGTAGAGCCAGCGCAGGATCGGGGCGCGGAACCTGTTGTTACCGTTGACACGACTCTCGTGAAAAACTCTTTCGCTGACATTGGTGAACTCGCCACCGAGTCCTACAACTTCACCCAGGTGGGGAAATACTCTGAGGAGGGAACCAAGGTGTTCGGCATGGAAGTGCCGGGCACGGGCGCCCATTACCTCATCACCTATTCGGGTGAGGTGAAGGCCGGAGTGGCCGATGTGAGCCAGATTCAGGTCGAGGTTGACGAGGCAGGTCACGTTGTGACGGTGACCGTGCCTGCTGTCGAAGTTCTCTCCGCCTCCATCGACCCTGCCTCCGTCGAGACCTACGACCAGTCTTTCTCCGTCGTCAACCAGATCGAGGTCGGAGAAGTCACCACCTTCCTGGCGGAACGGGAGGCCGCCGCAGATGAGTCTATCTCCAAGGGATTGCTTGACAAGGCGCAGGGGCGCTTGGAAGACATTGTGAAGAAGCAGGTCAACGCCGTTCTCGGAGAGCAGGCCGCCAAGTACGAGGTGCGTGTCGTCATTGCTCCTGCCCCCGCTGAGTGAGTGGTCGCGCCACGCGGCTCGCGCCGCCCGGCCCCGGCCCCGTTTTCAGTTTCGCACGTAATTCCCTCGTGACTGTTTCAAGATTTGAAATCGCATCGTTGAAATCATGCGGTTTTGAGCTGTAGTTCAAAACTGAACGGGTTAAATTATGTGCGAGATTGTTGGGGAACTAGGGATTGTAGCGCCAGCGAGGCTCACGCAGCGCCTCGCGGCTCGCGGCTCACGCCGCCCAGCCCCGGCCTTGCGGGCGCTGTGCACTAGACTTGCTAGCGTGAGCCGATCCCCCCGCCAACGCGACACGCGCCGCCGCATCGACCCGTCCCTGCCCGAGGGTGCCGTCCCCTCCGAGACGGGTCTGCTCGGCCCCCTTGAAGTGAAGGCCATCTCCGAGGCGCTCGGTATTCGCCCCACGAAGGTGCTGGGCCAGAACTTCGTGCACGACGCGGGTACGGTGCGCAAGATCGTCGCGGTCGGCGGCGTCGTGGAAGGCGACGAGGTCGTCGAGGTCGGTCCCGGCCTCGGCTCACTGACCCTGGCGCTCCTCGAAGTTGGCGCGCGCGTGAGGGCCGTCGAGATCGATCCGTGTTTGGCCGCCGCCCTGCCTGAGACGGTGCGCGCCCGCATGGGCGAGGCCGCCGGCCGTTTCCACGTCGTCACCATGGACGCCACGCAGATCAAGGGGGTCGACGACTTCGGCGTGGATTGGCCTGCCCCCACGAAGCTCGTCGCGAACCTGCCGTACAACGTGGCAGTGCCGGTCCTGCTCAACATGCTTCAGGCTTTCCCCTCCGTCGAGGCGGTTGTCGTCATGGTCCAAGCCGAGGTCGCGGACCGCCTGGCCGCAGGCCCCGGATCGCGCACATACGGCGTGCCCTCCGTCAAGGCCTCCTGGTACGGGTCGGTCGAACGTGCGGGGACGATCGGTCGTTCCGTGTTTTGGCCGGTGCCCGGCGTGGATAGCGCTCTTGTGCGGTTGATCCGCCTGAAGGCTCCGCGCGGCGACGACGAGCTGCGTCGTGCCACCTTCGAGGTCACCGACGTGGCTTTCGGGCAGCGCCGTAAGACCCTGCGCGCGGCCCTCAAGAATTGGGCGGGCGGCCCCGAGGCGTCCGAGGCCCTCTTGTCCGCCGCCGGCATCGACCCGACGCGCCGCGGCGAGACCCTCTCGATCGACGAGTTCGTCGAGCTGGGGCGAGCCGTCATTGATGCCCGAGGTCGTGGCACCCTCGCGCCCTCGACCGCGGCCCGCTGACGACCGGTAGGAACCCGCTAGGAAGAAGGAACCGCATGCGTGAAGTGCGCGCCAGTGCGCCCGGCAAAGTGAACCTCACCCTGCGCGTGGGTGCGCCCACGCCCGACGGCTACCACCCGCTGGTCACGGTCTTCGAGGCCCTGGACCTGCGCGAGACCGTCACCGTGCGCACCTCCAAGACGCCCGGCGTGCGCGTCGAGACGGTCGCCTACCTGCCCGATGGTAGCCTCGACGAGGCCACGACCCGCGCGATGGCGGACCTGGACCCGCAGGCCCACCTGGCGGTGCGCGCCGCACGCGTCCTCCAGCGCCTCGCCGCTGCAGGCCCCTGGGCCTCCACGGCCGCAGGCCTGA
>ERZ773066.1214-NODE-1214-length-13471-cov-9.295170_pt1 | contig 13471 bp, 8 predicted proteins | sample MGYA00580573_ERZ773066 | MGnify/ENA primary metagenome ERZ773066 (study PRJEB29015, sample SAMEA2738128) | human oral metagenome | biome: human oral; feature: human-associated habitat; material: saliva | place: China | collected 2203 ... | reverse complement strand
CTTCATTAACCGTTTCATGAGTTTATGCCCACGTGGGTAAGCCTGCTTCATGTCCGTAATGGCTGCAAAGCTATTTGTAACATTACAACGTCCTCCTCCAGTTATTTCGACCTTAGCCAACACCTTCTGTGCACGTTCAAAGATTGTCACCTTACTTGCAGGGTTTGTCCTGCGAGCCACGATAGCAGCCATGAACCCTGCTGCTCCTCCGCCAATGATAGCTATATCCATTCGCTAAAAACTAATACTTAGGTCCTGAGAGATGCCGACCTTTGCTATGTGAAACATTTAATGTGTGGTGAATATCATTCTACGAGTATTCCTTTAATCTCCGGTTGGCGTACCTGATGAATGCACCTTCTTTCGTTTACCACTGAATTCAGAGAAATCAACACGGATAATTTCAACGCGATGAAAACTCATGTGAGCGTATTTGTCGCCAAGCTCTTTGAAGTCAGGTGATAACTTATCTATCAATAGATGCAGTGCATGCATCTTCTCCTCCTCAGAAAGATGAATATGTGCCTCACCAAAGAAGATAGCACTTTCGTACTCAGTGGTGAAATTGCGTGGCAACAAGTTTACTTTACCAATGACACAGAGCGAAACTTTAGGATTCTGCTCAATAGCCACCAACTTACGTCCTTCAGGTGCACAATGGATATAGATACTATTCTTGCCGTCCCAAACAAAGTTTACAGGAATACCATATCCCATATCTTCTGAGACCATACTCAAAACTCCGTATTCTCCATCTCGCAGAAGTTCTATCGCTCTTTCCTCATCCATCAGACGATCTTGTCTGCGTATGCGGTCATTAACATATTTCATATCGTACATAATTAATATAAAAATGATTAGTTGAAACTGTGAATTATCTGTTATGAGTTAATCTTACCTATACAGGAATCTTTGTATAAGACTTCCAATATATACAAAAAAAAGACCTTGACTGATTCACATCACCCAAGGTTTAAATACTAAAACTAAATTAACCACTAAAAAAACTTGATGCAAAGATACACGTTTTTTTTTAAACAACCAAATTTTCGGGGAAATATTTTTTATTATTTAAAAACACTATTAACCTTTATTGTTGATTTTTCGGATATACATAACCACGAAATTAAGATTATTATTACACGAATAATACGTATCAATCCCTTTCCCATAATAGCCTTTAACATTTTTATTGTCGTAATTTATTACGTAAAAAATAAGGTTAAAAAAACTTTAGCGCATAAATTACTTCACACGAGTCAGCATCTTGCTTATATAACCAACCTCTATCATTTTACAAACTCATAGCAAGATTATCTTGCTCACCTTCCTTATCCTTACCCCGAACATAATGATTCTCATAACGTTAAAACTAATTATTCAGACTCCGAAAAATTATTACATAACGTCAAGTAAAAACCTCGGAACAAAGCTAAAAACAGATATATGAACCAAGTTTGTAACCTCCACGAAACCAATCAGTTACAAAAGTACGTTTTAAAAGGTGCTTAATTAGACTCCAAAAGGGCGTTAGTAAGACCTCAAAAGGGCACCTATTGGAAGCTAATTAAGGCTTAATTCGAATGCAATTAAGCCTTAATTAAAAAGGAATAGAGGAAAAATATTTACACCGAACGGTTCTAAAAGACTTTATAACAGTCCCAATTATCTCCCCTCTGTTAATATCTTTCGCGCATGAAGAACACTTTCCTCCGTAGGTGATTCTACATCTTTGAGTGCGTAAGGAATACCTAACTGCTCCCATTTATAGACACCTAACGAATGATAAGGCAGAATCTCCACTCGCTCAACATTGCTTAAAGTATCTATGAAAGCACGAAGTTTATAGAGAGATTCGTCATCATCATTAATACCAGGAATCAAGACATGTCTTATCCATACAGGTTTCCCGATGTCAGAGAGATAGCGAGCACAGTCGAGGATATTCTCGTTTTTCCAACCAGTCAATTGCTTATGGGCATCGCTATCAATATGCTTTATGTCCAACAATACTAAATCGGTATATTTCATTAACTCCTCAAAAGCAGAGAAGCTACTCGACTCCCGATTGAAAGGTTGGGCTGAAGTATCAAGGCAGGTATTGATTCCTAAAGCCTTAGCTTTACGGAACAGTTCCGTAAGAGGTTGTATCTGCAACAGAGCTTCACCCCCACTCACGGTGATACCGCCTTTCGTTCCCCAATAACTTCGATAACGTTGGGCTTGGGACAAGACATCATCAACAGAGCGGAGGTTACCCCCCGCCCTGTCCCATGTGTCTGGATTATGACAGTACTGGCATCGCATAGCACAACCCTTAAGGAAGATAACGAAACGAATACCAGGTCCATCAACCGACCCGAACGACTCTACAGAGTGTACCCGTAGCATCATTTCGGAAGTCGGCGAATCCGATAAATTGTTATGTTGATTATTCACTTTACATTGAACCATGCGCACGACGTGCAATAACATCCATCTGCTGCTCGCGTGTAAGGTCGATAAACTTCACAGCGTAACCGCTCACACGGATTGTGAAGTTTGCATACTCTTCCTTCTCTGGATGTTCCATACAGTCAATCAGTTTGTCTACACCAAAGACATTCACATTCAAGTGGTGTGCACCACGGTCGAAGTAACCATCCATTACACCTACGAGTGTACTGATACGCTCCTCATCATTGTGACCAAGAGCATCTGGACTAATTGTCTGTGTATTAGAGATACCATCAAGCGCATACTCGTATGGAAGCTTAGCTGTTGAGTTCAACGATGCCAACAAACCATTCTGCTCTGCTCCGTAAGATGGGTTTGCACCAGGAGCAAGCGGTGCACCAGCTGGACGACCATCAGGCATATTACCTGTAAACTTACCATATACCACGTTTGAAGTGATGGTAAGGATACTTGTTGTAGGCTCTGAATTGCGATAGGTATGGTGCTTGCGAATCATATTCATAAAGGTCTTCAACAACCATACAGCAATGTCATCAGCACGATCATCGTCGTTACCATAACGTGGGAAGTCGCCTTCAGTCTTGAATTCGATAGGGAAACCAGTCTCATCACGTATGATATTAACCTTTGCATACTTGATAGCAGAGATAGAGTCAACCACATGACTGAAGCCAGCGATACCCGTTGCGAAAGTACGGCGTACATCTGTGTCAATAAGTGCAAGCTCTGCAGCCTCATAGAAGTACTTATCGTGCATGTAATGGATGAGGTTCAATGTGTTTACATACACACCAGCCAACCACTCCATCATATCCATGAAGCGAGGCATGAACTCATCATATGTTACGACATCACCCTCTATTGGACGATAAGCAGGTCCACACTGCTCACGTGTCTTGCTGTCAACACCACCGCTGATTGCGTAGGTAAGACATTTAGCGAGGTTTGCACGTGCACCAAAGAACTGCATCTCCTTACCCGTCTGTGTTGCAGATACGCAGCAGCAGATAGAATAATCATCGCCCCAGATTGGTCGCATCACGTCATCATTCTCATACTGAATAGAGCTTGTAGAGATAGAAATCTTCGCAGCATAGTCCTTGAAGTGCTTTGGAAGACGTGAGCTATAGAGCACAGTGAGGTTAGGTTCTGGTGAAGGACCCATGTTCTCAAGTGTATGGAGGAAACGGAAGTCAGTCTTAGTTACCATTGAACGGCCATCCATACCCAATCCCGCAACTTCGAGAGTAGCCCATACTGGGTCACCAGAGAAGAGTTGGTTGTATGAAGGGATACGTGCAAACTTAACCATACGGAACTTCATTACCAAGTGGTCGATGAGTTCCTGCGCCTCAGCCTCCGTAAGTGTGCCTTCCTTGAAGTCACGCTGAATGTAGATATCGAGGAAAGTTGAGATACGACCAACTGACATCGCAGCACCGTTCTGTGTCTTAATAGCTGACAAATAACCAAAGTAAAGCCACTGTACAGCCTCACGTGCGTTGTTTGCTGGTTCAGAGATATCATAGCCATAGATGGCTGCCATCTCCTTCATCTCCTTCAAAGCCTTAATCTGCATAGAGATTTCCTCACGCAAACGGATAACCTCTTCGGTCATAGTACCATCACCACAGTTGCGGAGATCCTTTGCTTTTTCGTTGATAAGGAAGTCTACACCATAGAGTGCAACACGACGATAGTCACCCACGATACGACCACGCCCATAGGTATCAGGAAGACCTGTGAGGATATGGTTGTGTCTAACGAGTTTCATCTCGTCTGTATAAGCATCGAAGACACCCTCGTTGTGTGTCTTACAATACTTTGTGAAAATCTCATGAAGTTTCTCTGATGGCTCATAACCGTATGTTGTACATGCCTGCTCAGCCATCTTGATACCACCATAAGGCATAAAGGCACGCTTCAAAGGCTTGTCTGTCTGCAGACCAACAACCTTCTCCAGCTCCTTTGTTCCTTCACCGATATAGCCGGGACCATATGCAGTCATACTGGACACCACCTCGGTCTCCATATCTAAGACACCACCCTTAGCACGCTCCTGCTTCTGCAGTTCTTTGAGCATACCCCAAAGTTTGTCTGTTGCTTCTGTTGGCTTCTCAAGGAAGGAAGCATCACCATCATAACTATCATAATTATCTTGGATAAACTGACGCATATTGACTTCATCAAGCCACTTGGTTCCAGTAAATCCTCTCCATGCTTTTTTCATGACTGTTTATTTGTTATTATGTGAAACGTTTTAATTAATATGCTTGTTAATTGTTATACTGATTGAGCATTACTAATTACCGAGGACAAAGATAGACAAAAAAAACGTAATATCAAGTCTTTAGAGATACTTATATTTAAAATATGCATATAAATACCTATAAATAGTGAGAAGAAATCTACTCTTGCAAATATTCCAAACTTATAGGTATGAAATTTGATTGTTGATAAGACTAAACAACAAGTGTAAAATGGTAAGTATGAAGCCTCAACACCAAGAGGGAAACGCATACTTCCCATTCTACCCGACGAGAATAGCCATTGCCACTAAATACTTTCCGTGTCAACAGAAGACCTACGATTTACGAAGTCGGGAATCATCACTGGCATTGAGCCTTGTTCAATAGAGCGTTTGGATAGCTCAGCAATGCAACACCACTCCGCTAAATCATACACATCCATATCTAAAGGCAAACCTTGTTGTAGGCATTGAGCAAGCCGTAAGTCCATAAAATAAGACATTCCGCCACGTGCGTCGAGCTCTTTGGCTAAGGCAATTGTCTCTGAAGGGAAAGAAAACGCATAATGATTGAGTAGTGTCTCTATCTGAGAAGCGTTCAAAGGTAGCTTATCATCCTCCATTTCAATACCCACTTTGGCTGCCATCTCTGGGCTTAACTGCACCTCTGGGACAGGATATTTAGCTACATAACCCGCTGTTCCGACCGCTTGAAACATACGACTATATGGGCGAGGGGTCATCACATTGTGTTGAATAAGCATCGTCTTCCCTTTTATGGTACGTATCATCGTTGAGGTCTGGTCGCCATTAGCAAAGCTATCACACGCCTTCCCCATCACCTCTTGATACATCTCCGCACCCTTAAAAGCATTGGTTTGCATAGCTGTAAGATAGTGCATACGGTCAGTACGATGAATATCAAGCAATCGACAGACGGGTCCGATGCTGTGTGTTGGGTAGACATCGCCAGCATTCAGACGGCTATACTCCATACGCCAAGGTGTCCAACGGTCGCCAATAGGATGAGCATAACCGCCTTCCACGTGTACAAGTTCGCCAAGCAAGCCTTCATGTACCATCTGACACACCGCCATTTCAAATCGGTCGTAGACTGCATTCTCAAGCATCATACAGTGCTGTCGGGTCTGTTCAGCGGTGTCTATCAACGTCCAAATATCTTTTAAGGTGAGGGCTGCAGGTACTTCTACTGCCACGCTCCTACCCTGCTCCATCGCATGAATAGCAATTGGTACATGCGACATCCAATCCGTACAAACATACACAAGGTTAACTCCTTGCTGTTGGCATAATTCTTTGTAAGCCGTCTCACCCCAATAAACCTTTGGACGAGGCTTACCCAACTGCTCAACGTGCCGTGCGACCTCCTCTGCCACTTCCTTTGACACATCGCAAACAGCAGCTATCTCAACCTTAGGAATATGACACCAGCGTGTCACTGCCATCCGTCCACGTGCTCCTACACCCACAAAAGCCACCTTCAACAGCGGCATTGGCGGAAGCGCCAACGATAAGACATCACGCTGGCCAGCAGCACGAGGTGGCACAAAAGTTTCTAACGGACGCACCGCCGACATCATTTCCATTCGTATTGTGCTTAAATTACAGTGCAAATATACCGAAAAAAGTGAGAAGAAGGAAAGATGTTCCAAAGAAAATCAAAGGCTCTTCCGTTTATACACTATCGTCTATTAGTGCATAAACAGATTTATTTTAGTATCGAGCAGACTTACTTGTCGTTACAATAAAAGCATAACGACTATGCCAAATCATAAGCCCAAACAAGATGACAACAAGAAAATAAGAGACATGTGAACGTCATACAATTCCATTAAAAACAAGAGGAACCACGACTCTCCCATCCTCTTTTGTAAACTATTTTCACATACTCTGAAACCAATACATGCTCTTTTGGCTTCGTAAAGACGCCCTTTTAGCTTGCTAAAGGTGCCCTTTAAGACCCTTACTAACGCCCTTTTGAAGTCCAATTAAGCACCTTTTGAAAATCACTTTTATAACCTGTTGATACTCTGCCGATTACAAACTCGCTTTTTATTCCTATTTTTCGCTATTCTTTTAGGTCAAACACTCTAATTCATGTAATTATTTTTTACCTCTTACTCATTCCATTTTTTGTTGTGACTTGCTATTTGTTAGACCTACTATACGACTCTAAAAACAGCTTAATCCAAATAGAATGAGAAAGAAGTAAACAAGCCAACTACACGTGATAGCCTCATAAAGCAATTGAGTTGAACCCATATTCTATAACAAAAATGGATTTTCGGTAATTTGGAGTGATAAGTTTTGCCACTTAAGTTTAGAACTTTGACCTAATGTCACACAGAGAAAAGGAGAGGATGGAGGATTATTAAAACAAAGCAATGGAAGTCACGGAGGCACCGTCGGTGCCATAGAGCGACGGAGCTTGCTTGCACACATTTTTAGTAACTTTATGCCCAAAGCATTTATCCCAAAACTTATCAAGAATCTGTACGCTACACCTCCGTCGCTCTTTGTGCCGTCGGCACCTCCGTGACATTGCGTTACCTCCGTCCCCTCCGTGACTCCGTGTGCCTATTATATAAGACTTTTAGTTTGTCACTCCATATTTCGGAAGAACCAGAAAAATGATTTCAAAGAAAACTATTCAGTACTTGCATAAAATTAACTACTGAATTACTTGCATACTAAACAAAAACGACGTACCTTTGCGAGCACAACCAATAGGTAACGTAAAGGATACATTTCTATATCGCAAAGCAATGATTCTGAAGGGTATTTTAGGAAACACTTTTCTTAATAAGTTTCCATAAAGATGTAACGACAGCTCTGTTTTCTCCTATTATAGGATAGGAAAGAAAAAACAGAATGAGTAGATATGGCTACAACGAGTAGTCAAGATGCGTTGGATTAACGCGTTAACATTTCACTTGTTTTTACGAAAACAAAAAGACCAATTTATGAAGAATTTAATTCATTTGTCTTGTCTTGCAATCATGTTTCTTCTATGTGCGTGTCATTCAAAGAAAGAAACACAAGTAAAACCAGTTTACACTGCAACGACACCATTAGTAGAAAGCATCTCCCTACCACAGTCTTATGTAGCAAACATTGCCTCGCAACGTAACATTGAAGTTCACTCTCAGCAAACCGGTATTTTGCAAGATGTGTATGTTAGTGAAGGTCAGTTTGTGAAAGCTGGTCAACCTCTATTCCGTATTGCAATTGTTGGTGCTAACGAAGAGATTGCCAAGGCAAAGGCAGCTGCAGAGCAGGCAAGTATCGACTTGCAGAATGTAACAACGCTAACGGATAACAAAGTGCTCTCAAATAACGCGAAACGTATGGCTACAGCTAAGTTGAAAGGAGCAGAAGCTGACTATCAGTTGGCTGTATTACATAAGCGTCTGTCTCTTATCCGTGCACCTTTCTCAGGCATCTTAGGGCGTATTCCTAATAAAGCAGGAAGTTTGGTAGAGCCCAGTGATTTACTTACCAGCTTATCAGATAATAGTAAGGTATTTGCCTATTTCAATATTTCAGAAACAGATTATTTAGATTTCCGCCTCCATCCAGAACGCTTTTCACAAACTCCGTTACAACTTGTTTTGGCGAATGGCGATGTCTTTCCTGCAAGCGGAAAGATATTAGATATTGGAGGACAGTTTGATAGTTCAACAGGTACGATTGCTGTTCGTGCCGTCTTTAACAATGCTAACAACCTTTTACGCAATGGTCAGACGGGTACGATAAAACTCTTTATACAAAAGAAGAATGCTATATTGATACCACAAGAAGCTGTCTATGAACTTCAGGATAAGAAGTATGTATTTGTGGTAGACAAGAACAATATTGCCCGCCAACGTGCTATCAAGATTGATGCTGAGTTTACAGGAGCATACGTTGTTTCCTCAGGGTTACAGCCTACTGACCGTTATCTTCTTGACGGTATACAGAAAGTAAATGATGGAGATAAGGTACGTGTGTCTATGGTTTCTCCACAAGCATCAATGAAGTTGGATAAGTTAAACGCTAATTAGGTATGTTTAAGATCTTTATTCGTAGACCAGTGCTCTCTATTGTAGTATCATTGGTCATTGCCTTTATTGGAATTCTGTCGCTTTCAAATCTACCTATAACGCAGTTCCCATCCATCTCTCCTCCTAAGGTAAACGTGATTGCTAACTATCCAGGAGCAAATAATGAATTGTTGGTAAAATCTGTGATTATTCCATTGGAGCAGGCTTTGAATGGTATTCCTGGCATGAAATATATCGAAAGTAATGCAGGAAACGATGGTGAAGCCGAGCTAAATGTCGTCTTCAAGTTGGGAACTGACCCAAATGTTGATGCGGTAAATGTTCAGAACCGTGTGTCATCGGCTACCAATAAATTGCCTGCAGAGGTTATTCGAGAGGGTGTAAAGATATCACGTGAAGAGCCAAACATACTTATGTATATCAATCTTTACAGTGATGACCCAAAGGTTGATCAGGGCTTCCTCTACAACTATTTCGATATCAACATATCACCAGAGTTGTTGCGTGTCGATGGTGTTGGCGACCTTGATATCCTTGGTACACGTAATTACGCTATGCGTGTATGGCTCCATCCAGACAAGATGATAGCCTACGGATTATCAACAGATGACGTCAGTGATGCACTTGAAGATCAGAATATAGAGGTCTCTCCGGGAAAGTTGGGAGAGAGTGGAGGACAACGTCCACAGGTCAAAGAGTATGTCTTAAAGTATCCAGGACGTTACACAACAGAGGATGAATATAAGAATATCATCATCAAGAGCAATAAAGATGGTAATATCGTACGCTTGAAAGACATTGCTGATGTACACTTAGGTAGCGAGGTATACGATATCTACTCAACCTTCAATGGACGTCCTTCAGCTGCTGTAACCTTGAAACAAGCTTATGGTAGTAATGCTCGCAACGTTATCACTAAGGTAAAGGACGCTATGGCTCATCTGCAAAAAGATATGCCTAAGGGGATGCACTATGAGATTAGCTATGACGTTAGCCGCTTCTTAGATGCAAGTATTGAGAAAGTAATACACACCTTGTTTGAGGCTTTTATCTTAGTAGCAATAGTTGTGTTCATCTTCTTAGGGGATTGGCGTGCCTCTATCATACCGATTATGGCTGTGCCAATATCACTCTTGGGCAGCTTTATTGCAATGATGTTGTTCAACATAACGCTCAATATGATATCCCTCTTTGCCTTAGTCATGGCTATTGGTATTGTGGTGGATGATGCTATTGTGGTGATTGAAGCGGTGAATGTTGAAATCTCTCGCAACAAACTTTCGCCTGTTGAGGCTACGGAAAAAGCCATGAAAGAGATCAGTGGAGCGATTATTGCAATCTCTTTAGTTATGGCTTCTGTATTCATTCCTGTAGCCTTTATGGGTGGTCCAGAGGGTATGTTCTATCGTCAGTTCTCAATCACGATGGCGTCAAGTATCCTCTTCTCTGGCTTTGTAGCCCTAACTTTGACCCCTGCATTGTGTGCCCTTATCTTGACAAAGGAGCAGGAGAACCATGTTAAATTAGGGTTTATTGGACGCGTCCTGCAACGCTTTAATGCTAAATTCGATAGTGGTAGCCGTAAGTACGAACGCCTCATACAACATACAGTAAAGAAGAAGTCTTTAACAATAATATTGATATTGGTGTTCTGTGGATTAGCATATTGGATCAATATGGGACTCCCTTCGGGCTTCATTCCACAAGAAGATCAGGGTATGATTTATGCCGTAATAGAGACTCCTCCAGGGGCTACTATCGAACGAACTAACGCTGTTGCGCAACAGCTTCTTAAGATAGCAGAGAAAGAAGAGGACGTTGAAAGCGTGTCTTCTTTAGCTGGTTTTGAGATTCTTTCTGAGGGAACAAGTGCCAATTCTGGTAGTTGTTTGATTAACCTCAAAGACTGGAAACATCGCAAACGTACCGCAAAGGAGATTATTAGTGACTTGGAGCAGAAATGTAAGAATATCACACAAGCAAACATAGACTTCTTTGAACCGCCATCAATTCCAGGCTATGGAGCTGCCAGTGGATTCGAACTACGTCTCTTAGATAAGACTGGTAAAAACGATTATCATGAGATGGAGCGGGTGAGCAAGGCGTTCGTTAAAGATCTAAACAAGCGCCCTGAGATTGGTAACGCGTTCACTTTCTACTCTGCGAGCTTCCCTCAGTACATGCTTCATGTTGATGACGAGAAAGCTTTACAAAAGGGAGTTAAGCCTGGAAAGGCACTGAACAACTTGTCTATATTAGTAGGTTCGGATTACCAAACAGGCTTTATTCTGTTCGGAAAACCTTATAAAGTAATTGTACAAGCTGCTCCACAGTATCGTGATTTCCCTAATCATCTATTAAGTCTTTATAGTAAAAATGAAGATGGACAGATGGTTCCATATTCCGACTTTATGTCGCTTTCAAAGACTTATGGTATGAGTGAGATTACTCGTCATAACCTTTACAACTCCTCAGAAGTGACCGGAGCACAGGCACCTGGATACTCAAGCGGACAGGCATTGCAGGCTATTCAAGAGGTAGCACAACGCTCTCTCCCTAAAGGATATGACTATGACTGGGCTGGAATCTCTAAAGACGAAGCAGAACAAGGTAATACGGCTATCGTCATCTTCGTGGTTTGTCTCGTATTTGTCTACCTTATTTTGGCAGCACAATATGAGAATTTCCTACTGCCATTACCTGTGATTATATTCCTACCAGTGGGTATATTTGGAGCGTTCCTCTTCTTAAAAGCTTGTGGATTAGAGAACAATATCTATGCGCAGATAGCCTTAGTGATGCTCATCGGTTTGTTAGGAAAGAATGCCGTACTGATGGTTGAGTATGCCGTTCAGCGTAAGAATGCGGGCGAACGGATTTCTCAAGCAGCCATCTCTGCCGCTATTGCACGCTTCCGCCCTATCCTTATGACGAGTATTGCCTTTATAGCAGGTTTGATTCCATTGGTATTTGCCTCTGGTGCTGGTGCCATTGGTAACCGTACCATTGGTACTGCTGCTGTCGGAGGAATGGTCATTGGTACCTTAGGCGGCTTGTTACTCATCCCTGGCCTTTACTATATCTTTGCTGGAATGACTGACAAACTGGTACATTATCAGAAGGAGAAGCCACTGAGTGAAGAGAAAGATAAACGTTATAAGAACAAACAATTAAAAGAAAGTACTCATGACGACAAAGAGTAAACTATATCATGTCATTACTATTCTTGTAATCCTTATGAGCATCGTTGCCTGCAAAACACCGCAGGCAACAATGCCCAAAGATACGCTTAAGGACTCTTTACCAGCCTTATCCAAGGATAGTAGCGTAACTATATCTCCTGCATGGAGAGAGTTTTTTCAAGACCCAATGCTTCAGAAACTGATTGAAACTGCCTTACAAAACAATCAAGATCTCAAGATTACATTGCAGGAACTGGCGATAGCAAGAAGTGCGATTACTGCTAAACAAGCTGCTCTCCTACCTTCAGTTACAGCAAATATTGGTGCGGGAGTTTCTAAAGTTGGCCGCTACACAGCTGAGGGAGCTGGTAATGTTGGTACGGAGATGACTCCTGGGCATAAGATTCCAACTGTTATTCCAGACCTCTCTCCATCACTACAAGTAGACTGGACCATAGATTTATGGAACAAATTAAATAGTGGTAAAAAAGCTGCTGTAGAACGATATTTGGCTTCTGAAGCTGGACAACGTGCTGTCAAAAGTCAGTTAGTGGCAGACGTAGCAGAGAACTATTACCTATTGTTGGCTCTTGATTACAAGTTATCGGTTATGCAACAATACATCTCGCTACAGAAGGATGCAGTGAGAATCGCACGTATTCAGAAAGAAGCTGATGCTGATACACAGTTAGCTGTTGAGAAGTTCGATGCTGAATTGGCTAAAGCACAGGCTGATGAGTACCTTCTACGTCAGTCTATCGTTGAGACGGAGAATAATCTAAACCTTCTGTTAGGTAGGTTTCCTCAAACCATACAACGCACAAAGGTTGACTTCTTACAGCTGCCAATGCCTACAACTGCACATTCCTTATCTACTCAACTCCTATTACAACGTCCTGATGTTATTCAAGCTGAGCACCAGCTAAAGGCTGCGAAATGGGATGTGGAGACTGCACGTAAAGAGTTTCTCCCCTCGTTTAATATCTCTGCGGCTATTGGATTAAATGCTTTTAACCCTAAGTACTTATTCAAACTACCAGAGTCTTTGGCGTTTAATGCCTTAGGTGGACTTACCGCTCCTCTCATCAATAAGAAGGCTATTCAAGCCAACTTCGCTCAGGCTGATGCATTACAGATAGAGGCTCTTTATAATTACGACAAAACATTGCTTACAGCTTTTATAGAAACAAGTACGCTGCAATCTAAGATTTCTAACATTAAGTTGCTCCAACAATTTAAGCAGAAACAGAACGATGCTTTGGTAAGAGCCGTTTCAGCTGCTCAAAAACTATACCTCAATAACAGAGCTACTTATTTAGAGGTGATAGATAGTGAGCGCGGACAGTTAGACTGTAAAATGGAACTTATTGATGCAAAGTCACAACAGCTCTCAACCCTTATAGAAATGTATAGTGCGTTCTTTTAGCACTAATCGCAGATAAACATCTGAAAAAACTGACGAATTGAGGGTGTGTCAAAATGTACACATCCTCTTTTTTATGCACAAAGCCCCGACTTTC
>ERZ773066.1213-NODE-1213-length-13481-cov-2.779309_pt1 | contig 13481 bp, 9 predicted proteins | sample MGYA00580573_ERZ773066 | MGnify/ENA primary metagenome ERZ773066 (study PRJEB29015, sample SAMEA2738128) | human oral metagenome | biome: human oral; feature: human-associated habitat; material: saliva | place: China | collected 2203 ... | reverse complement strand
AAAGATGCTGTGGGGGATGCGCTGCCCGAGGCTGAAGCACCTGCACCGAAACCCCGCAAGGCCAAGACGGAGACGGCCAGCACCAAAAAACCTAAAGAAGCCCCTCTGCAGGACACCCTGTTATAGGGCCACCCTGCACCACGTATACTAATGTGCCCTACCGGTTGGAACTTGAACACCGGTAGGGCACACCTCTTTCTTATTGGCAGGTTTTCTCGGCGGGTTCTTTACGCCTCCCCGCGGCGTTGACGTTCGGGCAGCATACCGCCAGCCCACAGTGCTGCCCCCACAATACCGGCATTATTGCGCAGGGTTGCCATGACCATGGGGGTGCGAATCTCGTCCTCAAAATAAGGCATGAACTTTTCGGGGTTCTTCGAGATACCACCGCCGATAATGAAAAGATCGGGGGAGAACAGCGCCTCAACATGCTGGAAGTACCGGCGCAGACGTTTACTTGCGTACTTCTTCCAGGAGAGTTCATGGACTTCGCGTGCTCGGGCGGATGCGCGGGATTCTGCATCGTGCCCGTCAATTTCAAGGTGCCCAAGTTCGGTGTTCGGCACCAGCACACCGTTATTAATGAGGGCGGAACCAATGCCGGTTCCCAAGGTGATAACGGCGATAAGCCCCATCTTGTCTCGCCCCTGCCCGTAGGTGGCTTCGGCAAGACCTGCGGCATCGGCATCATTAATGCCGTAGACAGCTCTTGAATCCAGGGCGTCACTGATGAGCTGCTCAAGGTTAGTGTTAATCCAGGTCGGATCAACATTCGCGGCTGAGAACACCACACCGTTCTTCACCACAGCGGGGAAATCAACGCCAATAGCCGAGTGAGGTTCAGGCGCTAAATCGCGGGATTGAAGCTCATCAACAATCTGGCGCGCCACCTGGGCAATGGCCTGCGGGGTTGCCGGTTGCGGGGTGGGGATGCGGAAACGCTCAGACACCAGGTTGCCGGTGCGCAGATCAACGATCCCGCCTTTCATCCCGGTGCCGCCAATATCAATACCGATCATTAGGTCTTTCGGCGTGGGCGCCGGGATATCGACATACTCTACTGACTCTTCGGCTGCGGAATTTGCCGCTGTACTCTCGCTCATGGGTTTCTCTTTCCTTGTTGTGTCTGCGTTATGAAGGGAATGCTGAATTAAGGCAGGGTGAGAACATCCACGCCGTCTGATGTGACAACCATGGTGTGCTCAAACTGGGCGGTACGTTTACGGTCACGGGTGACCACGGTCCAATTGTCGTCCCACAAATCCCACTCAATGGTGCCTAGGGTCAGCATGGGCTCAATAGTGAAGATCATGCCTTCTTTAATCTCGGTGTCGTAGGCGGGTGCCGCATCGTAGTGGGGAATAATAAGGCCTGAATGGAATTCGCGGCCCACACCGTGCCCGGTGTAGTCACGCACCACACCGTACCCAAAACGCGCCGCATATTTTTCAATCACGCGGCCAATAACGTTAATCTGACGGCCCGGTTTAACTGCTTTCATCGCACGGTTAAGGGCCTCTTCGGTGCGTTCGACCAACAGCCGGGACTCCTCATCAACGTTGCCCACCAGCAAAGTCTTATTGGTATCGCCGTGCATTCCGTCAAGGTAGGCGGTGACGTCAAGATTCAGAATGTCGCCGTCCTCAAGCACCGTAGAATCGGGAATGCCGTGGCAGATCACCTCATTCAGCGAGGTGCATACCGACTTCGGGTAGCCGCGGTAGTCCACGGTGGAGGGGTAGGCACCGTGATCACAAATATACTCATGAACCAACACATCAATCTGGTCGGTTGTTGTCCCCGGGACGGCAATCTTCGCCGCTTCCACAATGGCACCGGCGGCGACCTTACCGGCTGCACGCACCCTCTCAACCTCTTCAGGGGTGTACATATTTGAATCGTTGCCCTCATTGGCGGTGGGTTTCCCCACGTACTCGGGACGAACAATGTCTGCCGGTACTTTACGCATGGGGGTGATGGTGCCGGGGGCCAAGCACCCTACGGGTGCGGTACCCGGTTCTGCGGGAAGATTATGAGAAGTAGCCATACCTAATATTTTAGCGGCGCCCGCCCGCACTGGGACCGGGCAGACACCCAAATCCTGAACCTTTTGCCAACTGGTGTATTATTTTCCGCGCTGTTTTCAGCGGTGCGGGGGTAAACACATGCGAAGCGAGCACGGATAAGATACCGTGAAAGGTACATACCGTACATATAGATACACTCATGTGGTGTGAGACTAAGGAGAGACTGTGAGCCTGAAAAACGATATGACCCCCGGCCCCCACGAGACCGAATACTGGTACAACACCTCCACTGGGGAGGTTGAAGAAGGGCAGCAGAGCAAGATCACTCACCTGTGGGGCCCTTATAAGACCCGTGAAGAGGCGGAACACGCTATGGAAACCGCCCAGAAACGCAACGAAGAATGGGATAACCAGTGGAAGGACTAGACCCCACCAGCGGTAGGGGTGTTCCTCAATGATGTGTTAAATATTTCCGGCTGGCCCATACACATGATGCGTACGGAACCAGCCGGAAAAAACATGCTGGCTGTGGGCTGGCCTTAGTTGAATGTGTGCTCATCGGCCGGGAATGAGCCAGCCCGTACCTCAGAGCGGTAAGCGCGAGCTGCATCCTCCAGCAGCTGCCCCACTTGGGCGAACTGCTTCACGAAAGTAGGCATCCGCCCTTGACGCACGCCCATGGCGTCCTGCCACACCAGCACCTGCCCGTCAGCAGTATTACCCGCACCAATGCCGATGGTGGGTACCGCACCCACTGCCTGGTTAACACGTTCAGCAGTTTCTGCGGTTACCATCTCCATAAGGATGCAGAAAGCGCCAGCAGCGGCGAGTGCCCGGGCGTCTTCAACTACCCGGTCGGCGGTACCGTGACGGCCCTGAACCCTGAAACCACCCAGGGCGTGCTCAGCCTGCGGGGTGAATCCCACGTGCGCAACTACCGGGATGCCAGCGGTTACGAGGGCCTGCACCCAGTCGGCCATGCGTGTATCGGCCTCAATTTTTACGGCGTGCGCCCCGCCTTCTTTCATGAGGCGCGCCGCAGAAGCAACCGCCTGCTGCGGCGACTGCTCGTAGGTGCCAAACGGCAGATCAGCGACCACCATTGCCCGTTTCGCCCCGCGTGATACTGCGGCCACCATTGGGATTATCTCATCAAGGGTGATGGCTAGGGTGGAGTCGTAACCAAGCATCACATTCGCGGCCGAGTCACCAATAAGAAGCATCTCAATGCCTGCGCGGTCAAAAACCTGCGCTGTGGAAAAGTCGTAGCAGGTGAGCATTGAGAACTTCTCACCCTCAGCCTTAGCCCGCTCCAAGTGGATGGTGCGGATTTTTTTCACCGTATCAAGGCTAAAGGGCGTTTGGGTCATGCCGGGTGTCTCGGCAGTGTTCGTTACAGTGGACGTTGCATAGGGTGCGTTTTCGTTCTCACTCATGCCTATAGTTTATCCTGCCTAACCCCTGGCACCGGTACCTGCGTTAGCGTTTAGTGAACGCCGCGCGTGCCGCCTCTAGAGCGTCGGTAGAACGCTGGTATCGTTCTGCCAGCGGTTTCTTGCGTGTCGATAGAGGCTGAGTAGCTCTCTGGTACAGCCACTGAGCACGTTCCAAGCGGTTTGCTGAGGCAGGTTTTGTCTTCTGCTTATCTTGCACGGGTTGCGTTTTGGTGCTTATGCGCGCGCATGCGATATACTGCTCGGCCAGCGCCACATGTGCACCTATTAGGTTTTCCTGGGTTTTTGTGCGCGCCTTTGAACCGATAAGTTTCTGCTCCTGGGCCAGCAGGGAGGCGGTGTCCTCCAGAACGCGGAACATATAGTCTAGCGGCGCGAAATCTTCGGTTTCTAAACGGTCGCGCAGGGTGCGGCGAAGCACCGCCCGCTGTTGTTCGGCAACCGAAAAATTATGGGAAACTTCCTCAGATAAGAAAGCATCCAGCAGGGTATTTGCCGCCGTCTCACATTCGCGCACGGCCAGAGGCAGACGCCCCAAAACTTCCAGAGATTCAAAGAGAGAATCGAGAAGATCATTCGCCTCATCCACCCAAGAGCGTAGCTCTTTGAGCTTCTTCCGGGTCTTGGGGGTATTCACCGGCTGGTCGGTTGTGGAGGATGCTTCTGCCAATTCTGTGTGCTCACTGCTGGCACGTTTCAGCAGCTTTTCAGCACGGCTGTTTAGGGCCTGCAGGTCGTTGAGTGGCAGGCCCCGGTACGCCAGCAGGGCACGTTCTATGAGCGCAGCAGCTTGGGTGCGGCGGTTGTGGGCTGCGGCAATAGCTGTGCCTAGGGTATCTACCTCATCCTTCACTACGGAATCTTTATGTGAGGGCTCACGCTTTGAGGGTGCTTTTGACGTACCCATAGTCTTGTGCGTGCGCTGTTTTCTTCTCGCCCAGAGGTAGCGGAAGATAATCCATGCGCCGTAAGGCGCAAAAAGTATGGCTAGTGCGGTGAGGATAATCCCTACCTTCCAGGATTCGTTCCCGGAGGATTGTGAGGAAGTACCTGGTTTTACACCGATATCGGCTTCAGCCGATGCTTTGGCGGAGGCCTCTTGATCCCTCTGATAACGGGCGAGCTGGGGAGGTTCTTCCCTGCCGGGGGAACCAAAAAGAGTTGAAGCATTTATTCCTGCCTGCTCGATGGCGTCACTATTTCTATGATGCCGTGCCCAATCGGCGGCAGACTTATCGATCTCCGCATACTTGTACAGGTATTGCGCATCCTCATCACTGAGCCACGAGGGGTCTTTAGCCACCAGAGAGATCTGATAGTTATCGGCGGTCGCTATCAGCAGTACTGCATGATCGGGGGCGTTATTACGCTGCAGAAAATCACGCCCCCACCGTATGCGTTCCGCCTGCAACTCTTCATCACTGCGTTGCTGGCCGGACTGTTGTTTGGGGCTGCCGCCGTCAGTATTATCGATTACCACAATATACAGGTGACCGTTGTACTTGGCGGCAATTTTTTGCGTCATGCTCTCAAGATATTTAAGGTCATTGTCGGTGAGAATAAGACCGGTGCGGTCAATAACTGCGTGCTGAGAATCTAGCGGGGCGGAGAAAACCTCTGTCGCCTGTGCAGCACCGGGGGACAATACACCAGCGGCTACAGTACAGGTGGCACCTAAAAGCACTGTGAGCACAGCAGAAAAGAGCAGACGCAATAACTTTAACCCTGTTCTTACCACGGGTACCTCACTATCAGGCTGCGGTTACAAAACCTACGAATACGAGACATAGATAAGGTCACCGGCATACTACTTTTCCGGCTCGTTGAGGGTGCGGGCGCGGCGACGCATCCACACGTAGCCAATAACCCCTGCCGCAGCTACAGCGCCGAGAACCGCAAGAATCACTGCACCGTCTGGTGAGTCTTGTGAAGAACTTCTCTGCGCCGCCTCAGCACTGGGGTTGGGGCTCCACTTACCGCCCGCGCCCGGGCCCTCCCCGAAACCCGGGTTATACGCGGGGCCGAACGCGTGCGGGGAGGGCCGTGCCGCAATAATGCGGTCGTACAGGCCGTCTTTCTGAAGTGCAGCTTCGAGGCTGGTAAGAGTTGCATCCCACTTTCCCTCATGTACAGTGCTCTCAATGGAGGGCACCCCGTCTGCCGGGTGCTCGGAGTATAGTTTTTGAGCTTCATCATTCTGCAAAGGACCGTGTGGAGAATGGTAGAGGCTCGCTTGATGGGTGTCCGTTTCTACCACCAGCAGCGCATCATAGGCGTCAAGATGATTCTTCTGAGTAAACTGATACGCCCACAGCATTCGTTTCTTATCTTCCGGGGTTTGATCCGCAGGCTTCGGGGCGGCATTGGGGGATGCACTCGAGGGAGCCGAGGGAACCTCTGTGGGGGAAGCATCCGGCACCGCAGTTTTTACAAACACAATATAAAAACGGAACGGGCGTTTTGAATGAATATTTGTCAGCTTTTGTGAGGCCTCCTGTACCTGCTGCTGGCTCAGCACGTCCGCCTTATCAACAATAGGGTGCGAGGGGTCAAACCGGTGCTCGAAAACGCTTTCAGCATGGGCGGCAGGTGCTGCGGGAGAGGGGAGGAACAGTGGGGCGCCTGATCCACCCAGCCCAAGAGCCACAGCTAAGGCAATTTGAGTGATTCGCTGTGACCACCGGGAACGGCACACGCTGCCCGCGCCCGCACGCGTACATGTGAGCGGGGTGTCCTGCGGATTGCGGTGGGAAGAATAGTGAGCAATAACTCTGTTCAATAAGCTACTCATTAAGACTGTATTTCTCCCAGTTTTCTATGGCCAATTTGTCGATATTCGGAATATTAGTGCGTGATTGGTCGGGCTTGTTGCTATCTTCCAGTGTGTTACTTTTTGGTGTGCCAGCAAAAATGCGGGATAAGCCGCGATATACCTTAATAATAAAATTGCCGAACCCTATAATAGCGGCGCATATAAACGCAATAAAAAGCCCAATAATTAAAAATACTAATACGGTATCTAAAAATCCGTTACTTTCTTTAGGGGCGGCTTTTGTCTTGGCGTCCAGCGATTCTTTTCTGATGCCTTCTAAGGCGGCTCTTATAATGCCCCCGAAATCGTTGTAGTTTAATTTCTCTTTAATGTAGTCATTATTAATCTTATGTAATGAGTCATCGCTAATGAAGCCGCTGTCATTAGTGGTTACCAAGCATTTCCGCGGATCATCACGTGTCCCGTCTCCCTGGCAGACAAGCACCGCAGTGCGTGCGGGGGCATTATTAACGCGTAAGAACTCTTTGCCCCACTCCTGTAAATCTGATGGGTTTTCTGGTTTGGTCAGCAGCACAACATACAGCTGGGCGTCGTTGTTTTTATTAAAACTTATAAGTTCGGGCCATAATTTCGGGTCGGCGAGTGAGTATGATGTGAGACTAAAGACTGGGTCTTCAGGATTAAGCTCTGTTTTCATAACAGACTGGCCCGCTGCTGTGGGCGAAGGTGTAGGTGATGGGGTAGGCGTGGCTGTTTGCGGAGCGGGTTGAATATTATATTTATCTGGGTACCCTGTGCTATTGTCAAAAGCTTTAGCCATAGCTTGCGCTATACCCGTAAAATCACGTTTTTCAAGGAGCGGGTTTATTGTTTTATTTCTTATTTCAGAGCCCTCAACGGTACCCAGATAATGCATATTAAGAGAGTGGAAACTGGCTTCTGGGGTGGCGTTTTTATCACCAGTACCCTGCGGGTCCAGCTCTATGAGAAGCAGCGCAGTTTTATCATCGGGGCCTGCACCATTCTGTTTCAAAAATTTATGCCCCCAGTTTCCAGCCCATTCCGGGGCGGCCCTGTCAATCACCACAACCTGCAACGAGACCCCGCGTCGTGCGGAGACATCAGCAAGAGGAGCGCTCATCTGTTGGATTTGTTCTGTACTGAGCACACCTGTTTTATCAATGACTGGATGCGTGGGATCCAGCTGTGAGTTAAAAGTGCGGGTGCCTACTACAGCAGAAGAAGCAGGCGGAACAATAACGCTGGTCACCACGGTATGCCCAACACCTAGCGCGGCGGCGAGAGCCATTGCCAGAAAGGTGCGGTGCGTCCTGCGGAATGTGCGGCGGATGCGCTCAGTGCACGTGCGGGTGGGGAAAGTATTCACTAGCGCTTGTTCCTCACAAAAGTTCGGAGAATAAATACTTTAAATAAGTATAAAGTACGTTGATTCTGTGTTGGTTGTGAGGGTTACCCCGTGCGCGCTGTCTGCAAAGTAGTGCTGGGTTTGCGGTGCAGCTCTGGCGGGCGGCACCCTCCCGCTATTCCTAGAAGAAATGAGCATGTGGCTATGCGGCGAAACCTTCTCGTGTGGCCTCGGAGAGCACATACTCCAGCTCTTGCAGGATCGTATGGTTCTTATACCCCAAATGGGGCAGCAGCTCCCGGCACCAGTCAAAGTGATCCCAAATATCCGTATTTGCTTTATCCCAGAAGAGTTGGTGCATGAACCGGATGGCTGCTGATTTGCGGAGAGGAGCATATGTTAGGTTGTGTGAATCTAGATATTTCCAGATAAGCACCCGGGCGTTCTCAAGGGCTTGAGGGGATACGTTTCCTGCGTGCCAGTACCCTTCGGCAACCTCAAGATGTGCCCTGAGCTTTTCGGGGATTTTATGCTCGATTCGGGGGATAAAACGGAAGCAGAACTCAATGTAGATTCTGTATGCTTCCTGCTCCGTAAAGTTCTCTTCTAGGCTATCAATAATATCTAAGATACGCTGCTCGTCAGCCACGGGTTCCCTCTTTTTCCTCGTTTAGTGCGGGAGCTTAGTAGTGTATGGGCATGAGGATTTAGCGCATTTTCCAGACTGAGTTTTCCTAGAGCTCCGCGCAAGTTCCGCATATTCTACAGGCCCTATTGTATGCGCATCAGAGAAGACACCTGGGGGCGGACTGTTGCGCACGAATTGATGTGGCGGGAATTGGGAACGTGAGCTGGTGGCTGTGGCTGCCTGCGCAGCGATGGGAACCTGCACACCGCAGAGGCAACACGGGCGCACAGAATTTACATAAACGAAACCTGTACCCTGGGCGTTCCGCCGCAGAACCCGATAGGCTAGAGGGGAGACAAAACCGTGACAGCGCACGCGTGTGCGCCCGGTACCGCTCACCGCCGACTCAACGACCGCCCGGATCGAGGGAGAAACATATGGACCGTCAGCAGGAATTCGTGATGCGCACCATTGAGGAGCGTGACATCCGCTTTATTCGCCTCTGGTTCACCGATGTGGTTGGCACCCTCAAATCTGTGGCGCTCGCCCCCGCCGAGGTTGAAAGCGCCTTTGAGGAAGGGCTGGGGTTTGATGGCTCGTCCATTGAGGGCCTCTCCCGGGTGTACGAGTCAGACATGCTGCTGCAGCCTGACCCCTCAACATTCCAGATCCTGCCGTGGCGCGGCGCCGAATCCCACACCTCCCGCATGTTCTGCGACATCCTCACCCCAGATGGGGAAGCGAGCGCATCCGACACCCGCGGCGTTCTTAAACGCACCCTGAACCGTGCCGCCGAAATGGGGTTCACCTGCTACACCTCACCCGAGATCGAGTTCTACCTCCTTAAATCCACGGAGCTGGGGGCTGACGGGTTCCCCGTCCCGGTGGACTACGAGTCGTATTTCGATCACACACCCGGCGGGATTGTGCAGGATTTTCGCCGTAATGCGGTGACCATGCTGGAAGAGGTCGGTATTTCGGTGGAGTTCAGCCACCACGAAACCGGCCCCGGGCAGAACGAGATCGACCTGCGTCACGCCGACGCCCTGCAAACCGCCGATAATGTGATGACGTTCCGCACCGTCATTAAAGAGGTGGCGTTTACCCGAAACATGTACGCCACGTTCATGCCCAAGCCTTTCACCAAATATGCTGGCAGTGGGATGCACACCCATTTCTCCCTGTTTGAGGGGGACACCAACGCGTTCTTCGAGGCGGGTGCCGAATACCGGCTCTCAAAAACGGGGCGGCATTTTATTGCCGGGGTACTCAAACATGCCCCCGAATTCACGGCGGTCACCAACCAGTTCATTAACTCGTATAAGCGCCTGTGGGGTGGCGGGGAAGCACCCAGCTACGTTTCGTGGGGGCACAATAACCGGTCTGCGCTGGTGCGGGTTCCGCTGTATAAACCAAACAAGATGCAGTCGGCTCGCATTGAATACCGCGGCCTTGACTCGGCCTCTAACCCGTACCTGGCGTATGCGGTAATTCTTTCTGCCGGGCTGAAAGGCATTGAAAACGAGTATGAGCTGATGCCAGCGGTGACCGAAGATTTGGCGGCAATGACAACCGCTGAACGCCGCGCCATGGGGTACCACCCGCTGCCAGCGTCGCTGCGGGAAGCCATTAACCTGACCGAGGACTCCGAGTTCATGGCTGAGGTGCTGGGGGAGCAGGTGTTTGAGCATTTCCTGCGGAATAAGCGGGCTGACTGGGAAGACTACCGGGCACAGGTGACCCCGTACGAGCTTAAACACAACCTGGGCATCCTCTAACGCTGCTTGCGGGCAGGCTATGAGGGAAGTGGCGGGGACTACGTACCGGGAAGGTGAGTATGAATCAAGCGGAATCAGGGCATACACCCCAGAACGGGCGGGAAACGCACCCCAGAGGCACCGTACCTGGCACCGAGAGCCACCTCACCGGTGCTGCCCATGCGGTGGGAGCGGCAGATGCAGCCGACGCTGATGTATCTAAACCCGCTGATACCGAGCAGGCTGAGGAGCAGCGCCGCACCCGCACACGGTTGCGGGCGCAAATGGTCAGCGCGGGTTTCTACGACTCCGGCAAAAGCGAACGCTGGCTAGAGGCCCCTGAGCTTTCCTCCGTGGACCGGGTAAACCTGTTCGCGGGGCTGCGGTATGCGCCTTCACCGGATACTGCCCTACCAGCGTTAGTGCGGCTGATTGAGAAACACCCACCGGTTGCTGAACGGGCTAATTGCGGCGAAAAACAGATGGGCCTGTTCCGTCTGCTGGGTGCATCCCAGGCGGTGGGAGATTTTCTGTACCGCCACCCGCAGACGATCGACCCGCTCTTTGACACTGATACGGTGCGCGGCGAGACGGAGCTGGTGGCAACTGAACACCCGAAAACTGTACTAGATACCCCCGAAGCAGACACGCCGAATAAAACACCGGAACGGGTGCAGAAGAGCCCCCTGCCCCAGAGCGCCCCGCTTAATACCCCGTACCGAACCCGTCTGCTGCACGCCGTCGGCGCCGACCCGGACGCTGAGCGCCCGCGCGCCCGCACAGAACTCACCGGCAAAGACGGGTACGTGGCTTTACGGGTGGCCTACCGTGCGGAGCTGGCAAAAATAGCGCTGATTGACGTGTGCTCACCTGACCCGGTGGAGCTTATGCCCACCATTGGGCGGCACCTTGCTGACCTTGCCGCAGCCGCCCTGGAGGGGGCGCTCGCTATCGCCCGCACCGAAGTTGCTGAAGGCGCTGGCGGGGGGCTGTGCGCTGCCCCCGCGCGTGGCGCATCCGTGGACGCCCTGGATCTGGCAATTATTGGCATGGGCAAGTGCGGGGCACGTGAACTGAATTATATTTCTGACGTGGACGTGGTGTACGTGATCGCCCCCGCACCCGCCGGCGACCTGCCCGAGGGGGTGGAGCCGCTCACCGAGCAGGAATGCGCGCAGATCGGCACGGAACTGGTGCACGCCCTCACGAAAGCAATCATGGCCCCAGCCCCGGAGCCGCCCCTGTGGGAGGTGGACGCAAACCTGCGCCCCGAAGGTAAGGACGGGCCGCTGGTGCGCACCGTCGAATCCTACGTGAGCTACTACAAGCGGTGGGCGGAGAACTGGGAGTTCCAGGCGCTGCTGAAAGCCCGCCCGGTTGCAGGTTCGGCGCGCCTGGGGCGGCGTTTCGCCCACGCGATCGACCCGTTCGTGTGGGACTCAGCGGCGCGGGAGTCCTTCGTTGAGTCGGTGCAGGCGATGCGCGCCCGCGTGACCGACAATATCCCCCCAACGCAGGTGGAACAGCAGATAAAGCTCGGCCCCGGCGGGCTGCGTGATATTGAGTTCACGGTTCAGCTGCTGCAGCTGGTGCACGGGCGCACCGACCCCACGGTACGCACCAAATCCACCATCGAATCTTTAGAGGCGCTGACCGGTTCAAGCTACATTAGCCGCGCCGACGCGCAGACATTCGCGCTCTACTACAAGAAACTGCGCCTGCTGGAGCACCGCATCCAGCTGTCCCAGCTGCGCCGCACCCACCTGATGCCCGCCAAAGAACACGAGAGGCGCGCCCTGGCCCGCTCGCTTGTTTCCCCGGAGAGGCTGGGTACTCTCTCGGCGGAGCAAATGTATAAGGCGTGGCAGAAGCTCAAACGGAACGTGCGTTCCCTCCACGAGCGTGTCTTCTTCCGCCCGCTGCTGGCGGCGGTCTCAACCTTGAGCCGTGACGAAGTGGTGCTCACAGAATCAGCCGCCCAAGACCGCCTGGCTGCGCTCGGGTACCGCGACCCGCGCGGCGCTATGCGGCATATTCAGGCACTCACCAGCGGGGTCAGCCGCCGCGCCGAAATTCAGCGGCACCTGATGCCTGTGCTCCTGGGGTGGTTCGCTGACGGGGTGGACGCGGACGCCGGGCTGCTGGGGTTCCGCATTGTTTCTGAGTCGCTGGGAACCACCAGCTGGTACCTGCGCATGCTGCGCGATTCACCTGCCGCTGCGGAGCGGCTGTGCCACATACTTTCAAGCTCCCGGTACATCACCGACCTGCTGGAGGACGCGCCCACCTCCATTACCTGGCTTGATAAGGTTGCCGACTTGCAGCCGCTGGGTGCGGCCGCACTCAAAGCTGAGATAGCCTCGCTGCTGTCACGTCATGACGACTCCTCGGAGGCGATGCGTGCTGTACGGTACCTGCGCCGCCGCGAAATTCTGCGCATCGCCATGGGGGACGCCCTGAACCTGCTGGGCGTGCAGCAGGTGTGCACCGGGCTGGCGACCGTGGATGAGTGCACTATCGGTGCGGCGCTCGCCCTAGCCGAGCGTGAGGAAATAACGGCGAAAGAACGTGAAGAAGCCGCCGGGATTAGGGAAATCCCCGAGGAGGAGCCGAAGAACCCGCTGCTGACTGAGATCACGGTAATCGCCATGGGCCGTTTAGGCGGCGCCGAGAACGGTTTCGGTTCCGACGCGGACGTGATGTTTGTGCACCGCCCCGTGGAAGGCGCTGGTGAAGATGAAGCCCAGTCGCAGGCGAACCGTATTGTAAACCGGCTGATGCAGCTGATTAAACAGCCGGTACGCCCGGCGATCCGTGCCGAACGCCCGCTAGAGGTGGACGCGGATTTGCGCCCGGAAGGTAAGCAGGGGGCGATGGTGCGCTCGTTGGACTCGTACCGCGCCTACTATGAGCGCTGGGCTGAGACCTGGGAATTTCAGGCGCTTTTGCGGGCGCGCCCGATCGCCGGTTCTGAGGACTTGGGGTGTGCGTTTGTTGAGCTGATTGACCCGTACCGGTACCCGCGTGAGTTCCCTGCTGAGCAGGCGCAACAGGTGCGGCGCATGAAGGCGCGCGTGGAGCATGAGCGCATGCCGCACGGGGCAGACCGCACCCGGCAGCTGAAGCTGGGGCGCGGTGGACTCTCTGACGTGGAGTGGCTGGTTCAGCTGATTCAGCTGCAGCACGCCCATAAGGTTGAGGGGCTTCGCACGACTTCGACTCTGGATGCGCTGGATGCCGCCGTGGACGCTAACCTGGTGGCTGCCGAAGACGCCGAGGTGCTGCGGGACGCGTGGCTGCTGGCGACCAAGATTCGCGGCGGCAACGTACTGCGCGGCGTGCGCCAATCCGATCTGCTGCCCACCCTGCGCGATGCCCTGGAGGCGGTCGCCCGTTGGAGCGGCTACACCCCCGGCAGCGCAAGCCAACTGGAGGAAGACTATTTACGTGTTACCCGAAACGCTAGGAAAGCCTAT
>ERZ773066.1208-NODE-1208-length-13524-cov-76.344272_pt1 | contig 13524 bp, 10 predicted proteins | sample MGYA00580573_ERZ773066 | MGnify/ENA primary metagenome ERZ773066 (study PRJEB29015, sample SAMEA2738128) | human oral metagenome | biome: human oral; feature: human-associated habitat; material: saliva | place: China | collected 2203 ... | reverse complement strand
CTTCGAGCGGGCCAGCGAGGCATCGGAGGTTGCGGTTTCCAGGGCATCTTCACTGAGAGTCATATATTGATCCTAACGAGTGTATAGAAATAAACAAAAATGGCGGCGCGTTAGTTTTCGGGCTGGAAGGCGATGTCGGACAGCAGAATAGTCACGGACAGTGCTTCGATTGTGAGTGTCGAACGCGGGGTGACGTGCTCGACCTCGAGGGAAAGCTCGGCGGGGTCTAGCGAAGAGCCGATGCCTCCGTTGGCGGGCGTTTCCCACACCGTGGAGTAGGCGATCAGCCAGTCGAGGTCGTGGCCGCCGGGCAACGTTACCTGTGCGTCGTTGAGGTTCGCGTTGATAATGATGAGGGCGTCTCGGTCGCCCCATGTCACGCCGGAACGCAGCATCTGGAAAGTACGGTGGCGCGAGTCCGTCCATCCGTAGTCCGGCATCGGCGTGCCCTCGGCGGTATACCAGGACAGGTCAGGCACCGAATCGCCGCCGTAGGGCCGACCGGTCGCGAAGCGATCGGGCCGCAGCACCGGGTGTGCCTTACGCAGGGCGATCAGCCATGAAACAGCATCGATTTGCGCCTGTTGGCCTTCTGCCAGATCCCAGTCAACCCACGAGGTCGGACTGTCTTGGCAGTACGCGTTGTTGTTGCCGTCCTGGGTGCGTCCGAACTCGTCGCCACCCGTGATCATCGGCGTGCCCGAAGAGACGAGCATGGTGGCCAAGATGTTGCGCTGCGACCGTGCACGCAGCTTGGGTTTCTGCATGCGGGAAAGAATGGGGTAGGGGGTCGCAGCGTCCGGGTGGGCCGCGCCGGAGGCCAGCGGTCCTTCGAGGCCGTGGTTCCACGAGCGGTTGTCGTCTGAGCCGTCGCGGTTGTTCTCGAGATTGTCCCGGTTGTGCTTGCGGTCGTAGGCCGTCAGATCTGCCAGGGTGAAGCCGTCGTGTGCGGTCACGAAGTTAATGGAGGCGCGCGGCCCACGCAGGCGCCCAAGGCCGTGTTCGAAGACGTCCTGAGAGCCGGACAGACGGGTCGCCAGATCGTTAGGTCCGGAGACGATGTGGCCCGAGGCCTGAGCTCGCACGTCTGCGAGCCAGAAATTACGGAGGGCACCGCGGTAGTGGTCGTTCCACTCCGAGAAAGGGACCGGAAAGTTGCCGGTCTGCCATCCTCCGGGACCCACGTCCCAGGGCTCGGCGATGAGCTTCGTGTGGGCCAAAATGTCGTCCGTGGCCATCGCGATGAGGAGCGGGTGCATCGGGGAAAAGCCGGTCGAGAAACGACCGAGAGTGGCGGCCAGGTCAAAACGGAAGCCATCAACGCCCATCTCACGGGTCCAGTAGCGCAGTGAGTCCATAACCATCTGGATGGTCTTGGGGTGGTCCATGTTCATCGTGTTACCGGTTCCGGTTACGTCGATGGTCTGGACGGGGCGCGAGCTGGTGTGGCGGTAATACATGTCGGAGTCCAGGCCCCGCCACGACAGAGATGGACCCGCGTCACCGCCCTCGCACGTGTGGTTGTAGACGACGTCGAGGATGACCTCAATACCCGCCTTGTGCAGGAGAGACACCATGCCGCGGAACTCGTCGACGACGGCCTGTGCGCCGGCCTGCTGAGAGGCGGCGGTCGCGTAGGAGGGTTCGGGGGCGAAGAAAGAGAGCGTGGAGTAGCCCCAGTAGTTCGTCAGGCCGCGTTCGGTGAGGAATGGTTCATCACACTTGGCGTGAACGGGCAGCAGCTCGACGGCAGTGATACCCAGGTCCCTCAGATAGGACACGGCGGCCGGGTGTGCCAGGCCCGCGTAGGTTCCACGCAGAGGTTCGGGAACACCCTGCATATTCTTGGTGAAGCCTTTGACGTGGAGTTCGTAGATGACCGTCGTCTCCCACGGGGTGCGCGGCTTGGGAAGGATCGGGAATGAGGACTCAACCACAACCGAGCGCGGCATGTATGGCGCCGAGTCGATGGGGGAACGGCGCATCGGATACTCGGACGGATAGAGGTCCTCGTCCACGCTGTGTGCGTAGACGGCGGACTTCATGTCCACGACACCCTCGAGGCCGCGCCCATAGGGATCGAGGAGAAGCTTGTGCGAGTTGAAGAACTTGCCTCCGTCCGGATCCCACGTCCCGTGCGCGCGGAAACCATAACGTGTGCCCGTCCCGTAGCCGGAGATGTGGCCATGCCACACGCCCGTCTTCGGCCCCAGCAGGGAAAAGCGAGTCTCAGCTCCGGCCTCGTCAAAAATACACATGTCCACGCCGGAGGCGCCGCGTGCGATCACCGCGACATCGAGACCGTCGCCCGACGGGAAAACCCCCAGGCGAGTGGGCAGCGGGTTAGGTTCGGTGACGCGCCGAATGGGCGCGTGGGACGAGCCGGATCGCTCGGACATAGATGTTGCGCCTCTTCCTGGTGAACGACTGATGGAGTCATTGCCTCGTGGACGTAGCCACCCCCATCATACGGGACCGTGAACAGAGCGGTCGGATTGGTGGGAAGAAAGACCTATGATGAGGCGCACCTGCAAGCAATGAAGTCCTGCATCGGGTAAGGATGCTTGATTGTGGCGTGTGGCGGTGAGGGCACCCTCATATGGGCGAGGGGCCGGGAATGTGGCACGCTAGAAGCCATGAGAATTGTCGTGTGTGTGAAGCATGTCCCCGACATGCAGTCCGAACGCCGTTTTGAGGACGGTCGCTTAGTGCGCGGTGAGGACGATGTGCTCAACGAGCTGGACGAGAACGCCATCGAGGCAGCCGTCCAGCTGAAAGAAGCCGAGGAAAACGCCGACCGCGAGGGCGAGGTCATCGCCTTGACGATGGGTCCCGAGGACGCAGAGGACGCGCTCATGCGCGCCCTGCAGATGGGCGCGGACCGCGCCTTCTTAGTCTCCGACGAGTTCCTCGAGGGCTCCGACGTCATCACGACGGCCTCCGTGCTCTCCGTCGCAATCGCGAAGATCGCGCACGAGTGCGGTCCCGTCGACCTGGTCGTCACCGGCATGGCCTCGCTGGACGCAATGACCTCCATGCTACCCGGCGCTTTGGCCGCCAAAGCCCACATGCCGCTGCTGGGCCTTGCCCGCTCGATGAGCGTCGAAGATGGCGCCGTGACGATCGAGCGCTCCGTCGACGGCTTCACCGAGACGCTGCGCGCCGCGCTGCCCGCCGTCGTCTCCGTGACCGACCAGATCAACGAGCCTCGTTACCCGGCCTTCGCTGCGATGAAGGCCGCCCGCAAGAAGCCCCTGGACCAGTGGGGTATTGACGACCTCGTCGAGGTTCCCGGCGGGCAGGACCTGGTGCTGCGCCGTGCGCTGACCTCCGTGACTTTCAGCGAGGAGAACGTGCGCGACGGTTCCGGCACGATCATTCAGGACGCCGGCGAGGGCGGGCGCGCGCTGGCCGACTACATTCTTTCGGTGGTGAAGTGATATGACGCAGCAGATGCATTCCCCGATCCTCGTCCTGGCAGACCAGTCCGGGGCGCACCTGACTTCCCTGGCTCGCCAGGCTCTCACGCTGGCTGCGTCCCTGACCTCCGGTGACGTGGTGGCGCTCTCCGTGGCGCCCGCCCCCGACGTGGCCGCGCTGGCCGAGCTGGGAGCCACCCGCATCCTGCACGCCGATCTGGGCGATGCCGGTCATGCCTCCGTTGTCGCCTCCGACGCGGTCATCGCCGCGCTGGGCACCGACTCTTTCGGTCTGGTTCTGCTGTGCTCGGACTACCGTGGTCGCGAAATCGCGGGGCGCGTCGCCGCCCTCACCGAGTCCGGCGTCATATCCGGAGCGTCCTCCGTATCCTTCGATGGTGGCGTCCTACAGGTCGGCAAGACCGCTCTGGGCGGCTCCTGGTCGATGGGTATCGTCCTCGACGGTCAGACTCCGATCGTCGGCATCGCTTCGGGAATCATCGACGAGGCCCCCGTCGCCTCGCCTGTCTCCCTGACCCCCGAGTCCCTCGCGGTCGAGCTGAGCCCCGAGGCCCGCGCGGTCGAGGTGGTCTCCAGCGTGGCCGACGAGGATGAGGGCGTGTCCTTGACCGACGCCTCGACCGTCGTGTGCGGTGGCCGCGGCGTGGACGGCGACTTTGGGCTGGTCTGCTCCCTCGCGGATGTCCTCGGCGGAGCCGTGGGTGCGACCCGCGTCGCCTGCGACGAGGGCTGGGCGCCCCGTAGCGAACAGATCGGCCAGACCGGCCTGACCGTCACCCCCAACCTCTACATTGGCCTGGGCGTGTCCGGCGCCATTCACCACACGGTGGGCATGCAGTCCGCCGCCCACATCGTTGCCGTGTGCGACGACCCGGATGCCCCGATCTTCGAGATCGCGGACTTCGGCGTGGTTGGTGACGTGAGCGAGGTCGTCCCCGCCGCCCTGGCAATCATCGAGGAGGCGCGCTCCCAGGCGTGAGCGTCTACCTCGACCACGCGGCCACGACGCCGCTGCGCGAGTGCGCGCTCGACGCGTGGACGCGCGCCCAGCGTGACCTGGCCCAGGCCCCCGGCAACCCCGCCGCTCTCCACTTCGGAGGGCGGCGGGCCCGTCGCATGCTCGACGATGCGCGCGAGCAAGTGGCCGTGGCCCTGGGAGGTGACATCCACGAGGTGGTCTTCACGTCCGGTGCTACCGAGTCCGACGCCCTCGGCGTGATGGCTGGCGCCCGCGGCATGCGTGAGCGTGAGAGCAGCCGTGACCTCATTGTCGTCTCCGGCCTCGAACACGACGCAGTCGCCCACCAGCGCGAGGTCGCTGCGCGCGAAGGATTCGCCTGGGAAATTCTGCCCGTGGACGCGGGCGGTATGTCAGTCCTGCCCGTTGTCTCCGATGATGATGCGCCAGGAGCATGGGATGGGCGCATCGCCCTCGGATCCATGACACTGGTGTCCTCCGAGATCGGTACGATTCAGCCAGTCGCAGACTTCACAGCCCTCGTCCACGCCAGCGGAGGCCTCGTGCATTCCGACGCTGCCCAGGCGATCCCGACTCTGGACGTTTCCTTCTCGAATCTCGGTCTGGACCTCATGAGCGTCGGCGGACACAAGGTCGGCGCGCCCGCAGGCATCGGCGTCCTTCTCGCCCGGCGAGGCATCCCCATGACGACCGACCGCCCCGGCGGCGGACACGAGCGTTCGATACGATCGGGCACACCCGACGTTGCGGGAGCCTGCGCGCTCGCAGCTGCTCTCACCGAGGTGGTTGCCGAGCGCGCAGCCTTCGCTGCCCGCGCGCGCGACTTGCGTGAGTACCTGCTATCCCGCCTGCCCGGCGACGTGCGTGCGACGGTGGGGGAGTCGGCCTCGTCGAGTGCGATCATCCACCTGTCGTTGCCGACCGCCCGCCCCGAGGCCGTCCTCATGGCCTTCGACATGGCCGACATTGCGGTCTCCGCCGGGTCCGCCTGCCACGCGGGGGTCGCCCGCCCCTCTGACATTGTCATGGCGATGGGACGCAGTGAGGAAGCGGCCCTAGGGGTTCTACGCGTCTCGCTGGGACACGCCACGACACGCGCTGACATTGACGCCTTCCTCGCTGCCCTACCGGTCGCGATCCGCGCTGGGGCGGCCCTTGATGGGGTCTCCCATGCGCGCAACCAACGAAATGAGGAGCGCTGAATATGCGAGTCCTGGCCGCACTATCCGGTGGGGTGGATTCCGCCGTCGCTGCCGCGAAAGCCGCCCACGCCGGTCATGACGTGGTCGGCGTCCATATGGCCCTGTCCACCCAACCTCAAGAATGTCGAATTGGCTCGCGTGGCTGCTGCTCGATCGAGGACGCCGGGGATGCAGCGCGCGCTGCCGAGATCATTGGTATCCCCTTCTACGTGTGGGACCTCGCGAGCGAGTTCGAGCAGACTGTCATCACTGACTTCGTTGAGCAGTACAAGGCTGGGCGAACACCCAACCCCTGTGTGCGCTGCAACGAGTTTGTGAAGTTTCGCGAGCTCGCCGCCCGCGCCCGTGCACTCGGCTTCGACGCCGTGTGCACCGGTCACTATGCGGCCATCGTGGATGGACAGAGCGGTCCCGAACTGCACCGCGGCGCCGACCCCCTCAAGGACCAGTCCTACGTGTTAGCAGTCATGGGTCCGGAGGAACTCACCCGCGTTATCCTGCCGCTCGGCGATGCTCCCAGCAAAGCGTGGGTGCGTTCTGAGGCTGAGCGCCTTGGCCTGGGCGTATCCAACAAGCCGGACTCCTACGACATTTGCTTTATTCCCGACGGGGATACGCAAGGATTCCTGCGCGCGCACTTGGGTGCGCGCCAGGGCGAGATTGTGTCCCCCGACGGCACAGTCCTGGGACATCACGACGGCTATTGGAACTACACGGTCGGCCAACGCAAGGGCCTAGGCATCGGAGCTCCCGCCCCCGACGGGCGCCCACGCTACGTCCTCGAGACGAGGCCACAGACCAATCAGGTTGTCGTGGGTGCTTCCGAGCTGTTGTCCATCTCGCGCATTGACGCGACCGACGTCGTCTGGCTAGCCCCAGACGACGAGGGTTCCGACGTGACCGACCTTTTCGTGCAGCTGCGCGCACACGGCTCGCCCATTCCTGTCGCCTCCTTGACTCGCGCTGGCTCCACGATGAGTGTCAACCTCGCGCGCTCAGCTCGCGGCGTAGCCCGTGGCCAGTCGATGGTTGTCTACAGGGGTACACGGGTCCTCGGCGAAGGAACGATCAACGCGACGGCGCACTAGGCACGCAATGTGGGTGCGTCTAAGGCTCCAGTTGCCTTCGCGCCTGCAGGTGACGCTGCCGGGGAGTGCTCGAGGGTGCCCCACGGTACGTGAGCGGTTTCGCACGGGGGCAGTCGGCTTTGGGCACCAGGTGTTCGGACGAGGCAACGTCCATCGGCTACACTTGGGTGCGCGCGCGAGTGGCGGAATTGGCAGACGCGCTGGATTTAGGTTCCAGTGTCTTTGACGTGTGGGTTCGAGTCCCATCTCGCGCACCGGTGACTCTCTTCGCAGTGGGATATACCCCCTCGATACACTGGTCATCATGAGCGTTTTGGAAGTCGGCCACCGAGCCCCGCATTTTACCGCCACAACCACGCAGGGATCCCTGTCCCTGTCTGATCTCCTTTCTGCGTCCCCGCGCGGAGTCGTTGTGTACTTCTACCCGAAGGCGTCGACGCCGGGGTGCACGAAGGAGGCCTGTGACTTCCGTGATTCCTTGTCTTCGTTGCAGGGGGCCGGCTACTCCGTTATTGGAGTGTCTGGCGACTCGATGGCCGCCCTCGAGCGTTTTGCTGAGAAGCAGTCCCTGACATTCCCGCTGGCATGCGATCCTGATCATGAGATTCTCAAGGCCTATGGTGCGTGGGGGGAAAAGAAGAACTATGGGCGCACCTACGTGGGCATTATTCGCTCGACGGTTGTCGTTGCCCCCGATGGCACCGTGTTGCTCGCACAATACAATGTGAAGGCCACCGGCCATGTTGCACGTCTGCGCAAGGCGCTGGGGATTGACTAACCCTGTTGCTTCCCGGGTAATCGACAACTATGCTTGCTAGACAAGTACTAGTGTTTTGTTGATGGAGGACTCATGGGGGCAGCAACGCCGGACGCATTCCGTGTCGGCGCAGGCGCACAAACACGCGACTATCCGGGTGGTGTCGCTACTCGGCTGAGTGCCCGTCCCTCCCTGCCCGAACGTTTCTCAGGTCCCGCGGCCCCTGCCTCGGTCGATACCGCCCCCACCCCCGTTGTACGACGTCCCCGAGCGCACACTCCCGCTCCCAAGCCCCAGGTAGCCGAGGAGGCGCCGCGTGTCGCTGCGATCGCCCCCGCGGTCGAACGCACGGTTATCGCTGTTGTCCCGCCCCTGCACTCCCCAGCTTCCTCGGCCCCGCATGCGGTCACGCCCACCCCGGTGCGCGCCACCCCTGCCACAGGCAAGGAGGCCTCGTCCCAGGCAACTCTTCCTGTCGCCACTCCTCCGAAATCTGGTGTCACCTCAAGTCTCGGTGCGTCCGGGCACGCCCCCCGTGAGTCTCGCGTCCCCGCACACGTAGCCCAAACAGCCTCCAACTCTGCCCCCGCAGTGCCTGTCAGCCGCTTCGCACCCGACGTTCAGCTCACCCCCGAACAACGCAGTTTCGCGCCCCGCCAGGAGGACGCCACTGTTCGGGAATATGCCCACTTTGATGAGGCCGAAGCCTCTTCGTTTGAGGAACTTCACACTGCTGACGGTGTGCGTGAGGGCCGAGGCGTGCCCTCCCGCGCTGACGTTGCTCTCAGCCGCCGCGCATCGCCCGCGCCGAGGCTCGTTACTGTCGATCAGATGCACGTACGAGCCGCCGAAGTCGAAGATGCCCGCCGACGTGAAGCTCGCGAGTACAGCGACGAGAATGGCGCAGAGCGTCCGCCCCTGCGACGCGATCGAGCCCGCCACAGGAAGCGCTCACGGCGGGGGCTGGGCATGTTCTTCCTCGGATTTATCGTGGCTATCATTCTCGTTGCCGCCCTCGCGGCAGGGGTGTACTTCCTGCGTTTTGGTGCCGCGAATAAGCTCGCTGCAGCGGTCGACTCATGTCATGCGCACAGCAGCTATACGCGGCTGGCAACGGATAGCCCCTCCCTCACCGTAGAGGTGTCCAGTGACAGTGCCCCGGGGTTGGCCATGCCCGTCTTTCGCTGCATCCTGGACGAACTCGATGCTCCTGCGTCGATGCGAGAACGCATGGCCTTTACACGCGCCATCGACGGTACTCAGGAGGATCAGTGGAGCTTGTACCGCGCTACCTGGACCTACCACCCCGAACAAGGACTCAACGTCGTCATCAGTGCTCGTTAAACGCGCGTGTTCCGGTTCCTGTACCGGCTCACTGAGACGCATCCCATACACAACATGGCGTCGCAGTACAATCGGTGTTGACGTCACTGCTCGAAGGAGTCTCTCGTGTCCGATTCACAGCCCGCCACCACTTCGCTCCCTCCCGTCGTCATTGATAAAGAGATCGCCCTTGCGATCCGAGGCCTCGTCAAAATCTACGGAAACCTGATCGCCGTCGCGGACCTCTCCCTCGACATTCCCACCGGGTCCTTCTACGGGATCGTCGGCCCCAACGGCGCCGGAAAGACCACGACGCTGACAATGGCCACCGGCCTGCTCACCCCCGACCGCGGAACCTCCTACGTGCACGGCGTCGACGTATGGGCACAACCTCAGCGGGCACGCTCCCTGCTCGGCGTCATGCCCGACGGCATGCGCCTCCTCGACCGACTCTCCGGCCCCGACTTCCTCGTCCACGTCGCCATGCTGCACGGCCTCGACGCCGCGACCGCCCGTGAACGCACCAAAGAACTCCTCGCCGCCCTCGATCTGAGTGAGGCCGGTCGGAAATTGATCGGCGAGTACTCGGCCGGCATGACGAAAAAAATCGCGATGGCGGCCGCCCTCATTCACTCCCCACGTGTCCTCGTCCTCGATGAACCATTCGAGGCTGTTGACCCCGTCTCCGCAGCAAACATTCGGACGATCCTCACCGACTACACCCGCCGGGGTGGCACCGTCATCCTCTCCTCCCACGTAATGGCGACCGTCCAGCAGCTGTGCACCCACGTCGCCATTATCGACAAAGGGCGCGTACTCGTCGCAGGAACCACCGACGAGGTCGCCCAGGGCGGCGACCTGGGGGAGCGCTTCACCTCCCTGGTCGGCGGCGTCCACTCCGAGGAAGGCCTGTCGTGGTTGGGCAACTGATTCGCCTCAAGCTCCGCATCATCTGGAACACCGTTCGCCGCCAGACTGCCGTGCTGGTGCTTGCGGTCCTTGGCACTGTCCAGTTCGGGACAATGTATGTGGGTGCGCTCGTGGGCACCGCGTTCCTCGCTCGATCTGAGGAAGCGCAGACTCTTTCTGCGATGCTCCCCGTCGTCGGTCCCGCCGTCTTCGTACTGTGGCTCATCCTCCCGATCCTCTTCGCGTCGATGGACAACTCGCTCGATCCCGTGCGCCTGTCACCATACGTCGGGCCGAGCAAGCGCCTCGGTGCTGCGCTAGCGGCATCAACGGTCGTGGGACCAGGCGGCCTCCTGTCCGCCATGTTTCTCATACTGCCCGCCTGGTTCGCCCTGTGGCGCGCCCAGTGGTTCGCGGCCCTGGTGTGGCTTCTCGCAGGGGTCCTCACCCTACCCCTCGCGGTCTTGTGGGCGCGCGCGGTCGGGACCTGGTTCGCTGTGCGCCTCAATAGCTCCAGTAAAAAGGACCTGGTCACCATGGTCGGCATCGTGGCGTTCTTCGTGGTCCTCACTCCGCTGGGCTACTGGATGAAACTCCTGTCGGATAACTTCTCGGTGGAGCTGTTCCATGCCGGCCTCAACGTCGCCCTCTGGACACCCGTCGGCGCACCCTTCGGTGTCGTCGCCTCCCTTCTGGAGGGGGCCTGGGGAGCAGCCGCGTTGCGCTCCCTCATCGTTGCAGCGACCGCCGTCCTCGGCTGGCGCGCGTGGCTCTTGGTCCTACGTCCCGTCATGAGCGGATACGCCGGTGAGGTCAGTGCCGACGCACAGCGAGCCATCAACGAGGGGCGTCACCTCATCGATGACTCCCTCGTCGACGAAACGCGAAGCGTGCGACCCGCGCGTAGCAGGTCCACTGAGCTGCGTAGCGTTGATACCTTCACCAAACTCGGCCTTGGGGTTCGATCCGCCTCCCTGGCGGCGCGCACTGCGCGCTATTGGATCGTTGATCCTCGCCTCAACATGAACATGGTGTTCGCTCTGATCTTTCCGATCATCGGGGTCCTCATGGGGCGCGTCGACCCCGAGGACCAATGGAGCCAACTCCTCTTCACGGGTGTTTTCCTCTACCTGGTGCCAGTGACGGTGGGTCTGGCAGTCGGTGCACTCATGCAATACGATTCGACGGGCGCGTGGATCGTTGTCTCGTCGGGCATGAGCGGACGTGAGGAACGCCGGGGACGCCTCGTGGGTTCCCTCATCGTCTTCGTGCCCCTGGTGATCGGGTATCTCGTCCACGACCTTGCCGTGGGAGCGAGCCGTGCTGATGTCGTGTTCCACCAAGCGGTGGCTGTCGTCCTCTTCTCAGGCGCGGCCGCCACGACCCTAGTCCTGAATGCCCGTTGGGTCTACCCGGTTCAGCCTCCAGGTGTCTCTCCGCTGGCGACGAAGGGCACAGGCTCCTTCCTCATGACGATGCTGCTGCAGCTCGTCGGCTTCGCGGGGACTGCAATCCTACAGGTCCCTTCCTACGTCTTCCTCGTATTGGCGTCCTTCGGTGCGGTGCCGGACTGGGTTGCCTACGTCGTGTGCATCGTGTGGTCGGTCCTCATCCTCGAGGCCGCCGTGCGCGTCGGTGGACGCGTCTGGGATCGATACTCGGTTGGAGCGCTGACGACGATTCGCAGCTGGCCGGGTCACTGAACTCGCCTCACCTGGATGTACGAGGTCGGGGTTGCCCGCGGGAGCGGCCCCGGCCTCGTTCTTGTTGTAGTGAGCGTGAGGTGACGCGCCGGTCGGCGGGCGCGGGTGCTGTCGGTGGGGGAGAGGGGGCGGACTCTGCTCGGTGCAACACTGCGATGGATCGGCGCGATTCGAACATTCAACTAGAAGAGAGGAATGTGGATACCCGGTAAGGTGGTGGGCGTAACCTGACCACGAAAGGACAACGTCCATACATGCCCCATCGATCGTGCGCGTCGGCGCTGCCGCGGCTGTCTTGAGCCTCACCGCGATCCCCGGTCAGCCTACGCGGCAGACGTCGCAGGCCCCGCAACCTGCTACCTCGCCGATAAAAACGGCACCATCATCGAACCCCACCAGGAGTACACTCCGCGCGAAGGGGCCGGTGGGCTCCCCATGCATCCCAGTCCCGTCGTCGCCGGCCAATACACGATGGAAGTGAGCGCTCCCGCAATAAGCTTCGATCCGGATCAGCCTGACTTGCACTTTGCGTGCCAGGTCTTCTACTCACCCCTCGGTAAGATTCGTCTCGTTGATGCCGACGGCACCGTGCACGCGGCACAGTCCTACGCCAACGATCAGAATGACCCGTCGCGAGCCGCCGTGACGGCGCTCCCGGCGTTGCCCGAGGGGTACGAAATCGTCCCAGGCCAGACGATCCGAGGCTTCGACGCTGCCGCTCGAACAGTCGACCCCAATAACCCCGCCGACGCGCGCGCTGTGGGTGCGAACACCGACATCGTGATCCCCAAGGTGACGAATAATCCGACACCCGAGCCGAGCCCCACACCTTCGACGCCCGCCCCTTCGACCCCCGCCCCCACTCCCTCGGTGACTTCGACGCCTGTGCCTTCCGCACCAGCGACGCCCACGCCTGCGACGCCCACGCCTGCGACGTCTGTGCCTTCTGCGCCTGCGACGCCCGCGAAGCAGACGCCTGCTCCGAGGCTCGCATGCACGGGTTCGGTCGCGGGAGGCTCCGCTGGTGCGCCGGCCCTCCTAGGCCTCATCGGCGCTGGGGTGATCGCCCTGCGCAGGTGCCGCGCTTGATAGCAGGGGCCAGTTGCGGCCGATAGCATAGGTCTGTGCCTGACGCGATGCGAACGTGGCTCGGGTGCATCGCGTGAGGCCGAGGCCGGGGTTATCCACGAGGTGCCCCGGCCTCGTCGTCTGCGACGTACCCACCATCGCGCGCAGTTGACGTGCGCCGGTGACTCAACGGTCTATCCGCGAGCGAAGAGCTGTCTTGCGGTGCGCTCCGCGTCAACCCGATGGCAGGGTCGCCCAGGCGCACAATATAGGGCCCACGTGCGCGTTGGTTGCGCTTGCTCGGAGCAGTTTCGCATGCAATTTGATTTGGTGAACTTTCAACAGTTTCTACAAACGTTGCAATTCCAACGATGTGGATGTGTGGTGCGATGCGGTGCTGGGGGAATTGCATGCGAAACTTCTGGATAGACCGCCCGGTGGTGGCCTTGCGGTGCTGCTGGGGGCCATCGTGACGAAGGGTGTTCTGGCGGGAGTGCTGGAGCCGCATGCCGGGCCTCGATAGCGCGACGATCTCGCGGACCTCGCCCATGAACGAGCTACCACATGTCCAACACCCACAACGTCTCACAACCCCCGGATGTGAGTGACGGCACTTGGGAGTGTTCATGCCACCACAATGAAACACCCACCTTCAATGTTGATTGTCCCGCACCAGCAAGCCGAAAAGTCGCTACAACACCAACATGTCTTGTCCTTTCATGCACATAAGACAGGGTGCCAGTGAATCACCGGCACCCCGCCTATGGCTATGAGACGCGAATTACGAGCGTTTCCTCCGCATTGCTGCGGCGCCGATAGCGCCAGTCACGGTAGCGAGTATCAGCACCTCGCCGGTGAGAGCACCGGTCTTGGCAAGCTGCGTTGCAGGAGTAGGCGGAACCGATGGCGTGACCGTGGTCGGTGTCGGTGTAGGCGTCGGACCAGGCTTAAAGGACAGTCGCGTCACGTAGGGATGCGACTCGCTGGTCGTGTACTTCAGGGGGTGCACCATGAGCGGAGCTTCATCCCACCCGGCAGAAGGGCCGACCATGGGT
>ERZ773066.1206-NODE-1206-length-13539-cov-5.937630_pt1 | contig 13539 bp, 12 predicted proteins | sample MGYA00580573_ERZ773066 | MGnify/ENA primary metagenome ERZ773066 (study PRJEB29015, sample SAMEA2738128) | human oral metagenome | biome: human oral; feature: human-associated habitat; material: saliva | place: China | collected 2203 ... | reverse complement strand
ATCTGCTCCATAAATAAACCATATTGTCCTTTCATTAAATATAGTATATACTATTTGTTAGTGAATGTAAATAATTTCGAGGGATTTTTATGGATAACAGATACAACTGTCACAACAGACGTAAGTATAGTTTGAAAGTACATGTAGTTCTTGTTACAAAATATCGCAAGCAACTACTCAAAGGCTCTATCGCTGATGATGTAAAACAAAAGATATACGATATCTGTAATTCCTACAAATATAGTGTCATTGCGATGGAAACCGACGTTGATCATATACATCTTCTTATCGGTTACGATACCACCGATAGAGTTTGTGACATTGTGAAACTAATTAAACAACAAACCACCTTTTATCTATGGCGAAAATATCCATATTTCCTATCTAAACAATATTGGAAGGAAAAAATCTTTTGGTCTGATGGTTATTTCGCTTGTAGTATAGGAGAGGTGTCATCATCTACCATACAAAAATACATCGAAAACCAAGGTTGATGATCATAAACTTACAATGCTCCTCCCACCACCTAAAGGTAGTGGGTTTCCGCAGATAAAACAGAGGTGGGTAATTTATGAAAGCAAAGATATTACACTTACCGACGAAGTTGAGTGTACAGTTGATTAAAAAAACATATTAAAAAGATATAAGATCTAGTGGAAAACTAGGTCTTATTTTTCCGTAAAATAGCATAATATATAATGAGACAAAGAAGGGAGTTTTTTGTATGAAAAATAGATTATTAAAAGCATCCATATTTGCATTGAGTCTATCCATGTTGACTCCGATTGCGATGCAGATGAATACAAATACGGTCATGGCAGAAGAAGCATCATCATCCATGACGGCTGAGCAGTTTGATAATGAAGTAGCGTCATTACCAGATGATCCAGAAACACTAACAACAGAAGAGAAGCAGAAGGTTGCCAATCTGATGGTTGAATACCAGAATATGCAAATGGCTGAAAAGCTGTCGATCAAAAACTATAGTAAGTTAGAAAAATTAGCAAATCTAAAAGGTACAGATTCTAGCCAAAAAACTATTGCAGAACAACTAGCAGAACAAAAGGCTGAAAAAGAAAAAGGAAATGAACCTACAACCAATAATACCGCTTCTACGACTGCTCAAGAAAGCAAAGAAGGCAACGCTGCTGTGTTAGCAAAGGCAACTGAATATACATTAGAGTACGATCCTCAAAATCCTGTATCTGTAATTATCAGATTTGTTACAGATGAAGACGGAGATGGAAAAACAGATGTTCCATCCAGAATCGTGTTGATCGCTCCAAATGGAGATTCCTTACCGATCAGTAAAACAGCTGTCATGATGAAGGATAAGGGAACAAGCCTAAATTCCTCTCTTACATGGACAGATAACTACTTACAAATCGACTTTGCAACGGCAATGGAAGGAAACTGGTCAATTCAAACTTCAATCCCAGTTACATTCACGAAAAAGGCATACGCTGGAAGTAAAGAAGAAATCGTAGCTCAAGAAGATCAGAAACAGGAGAATAAACAAGAAAATAACCAAAAGCAAGAACAGCCTGCAACAGATGACTCTGAAGAGGAAGGCATTCCAATGGGAGGATTATTATTGCTTGTCGCATTACTTGGTGGTATTTTTGGATTCACAAAGTGGAACTCAAGAAAAAATAACGCTCAGTCAACAACTAAGAAGACACAAACAGTCGAAGAAGATGATGACGATGAATATGGATATGTCGATGAGGTAGAATCTTCAGATGATGACGATTTCTTTAATGACTTTGATTCAGGCGAGGCAGAAAAGTTAAACGTGGACAGCATTTCTGTTCCAAGCTTAAATACAGATATCAAATATGATGATCCAACACCAGAAAATACCGAGATCGATGATGATCCAGCAATTTATTCTGAAGGTGAAACAAGTCTTTTAACTGCTAAGATGAATAAATCGAAAGTCGTTGATGATGGGGATGACTTAGATTGACATTATTTGCTAAAAAGAATATAATATGAAGTATAGAAAGGTTGGAAAATTTTTATGAAATACAAAGGTAAGGATGTTCTTCTCCCATCCGAAAAAGAAGAATATATATCGAAAACAAAACTTCTTGAACTTGTTGATGATTTCTACAGAAGAAGAACTTATACAGTAGAAGATGTTTATGTATTTTCCGACCTAAAAGAACACATTAAAACAGAATTCCCGATGGTAACAGGTGATAAGATTTCTCAAAAAGTAAGTAGCGAAAGAAAACAAAAAAGAGTTGAGATAGATGAACAGGTAGAACAGGAAGAAAAAGAAAGAAGAAGAGAAGAATACGAAAGAAACAAAGAGTATGAAAAGAAGAGAATAGAAAGAAATACAATTGGAGTTTTGCAACCAACTCCAGTTTATGAGGATATTCTCTCTGGTAAGATCACGCTCGAAGAAGCTTTCCCTCCAATTACAATGCAATCTATTATGGATAATATCAATATAAACGGTTATAGATATACACTAGGACTATATGCGAGCACTAGTAAACATTATCCAACAGACTCCGACAAAATGTGTTATGGAATGGTCTCTGAATTGATGCTGGAAGATAGATTTGAAAAAATTCTTGATGTTGCATTGAAGAAAAGGGGTCTATTTGCAACACCAGAATCAAGAGAGTACTTCTCAGAAATAGATAAGATAAAACCAAATGCCGAAGAGTTAACAGATGATGGAAAAGGCTACCTCAGAGAACTACTGTTTAAAAAACAAAAAAACAGATTATCAAGATTATTTTTATTCAAGGGACTAAAGTCAACTCCAGAAGAAGTTGAAAAGTATAGAAAAGAAAATCCAGACTCATTTTTAGAATATGGCGATGAAAAGAAATATGAATTCTCTTCGAAAACAGAACGTTTTGCTCGCTATAGAGAACTGGAGCAAATTGTTGGGACTGAATTGGATGCGTATCCTAGATACTACGGTTGGCAACATCCAGTACATGTTGGAAGAGGAAAATATAAAACCTCTTTCTTTGCCCCATGTCGTGCTTCACTCGAAGAACATAAAATAGAAAGAGAAAAACACAAGAAATTCTTTAGCTGTAAAACGTTGCAAGAACAAGAAAAGATAGTGGAAGAATTCAAGAAACAACAAGAAGAGAAGAAGAGAATTGAAGAAGAAAAGCGTAAGGCAGAAGAAAAACGGGAAGCTGAAGAAAAGGCTGCACCAAAAAAGAAACAAGAGGAATCACGGAAATCAGAATCATTCTTCTCGAAGTGGTTCTCTCTGTAAAAATAAGAAAGGAGAAGGTACAGTGGAACAATTAAAAAGAAACCCATCGCAAGAAAAAGCAATCAATACAACAGAAGGACCTGTCATTTTAATTTCTTGTCCAGGTTCTGGAAAAACGACAACATTAATCAATAGAATTGGCAATATCATCTCAAAAGGTGTTGATCCAGAAAAGGTTTTAATGGTAACTTTCTCCAAGAAGGCTGCCGATGAAATGGAAGCCAGATACAAGAAAAAATTTGGCGAACAAGGTGGTGTCAACTTTTCAACCATTCATGGATTATGTCTTTTGATCCTAAAAGAAGAATATGGATACACACAAGAAAACATTATTAGTGAAAATGAAAAACGTGACTTTATTTTGAATTACATTAAAAATGACCCGACCGTTGCAGATGCTTGGGAATTAACGAAGAATATCTTAAATGAAATTTCATTAATCAAAAACAATTATGTAAATCTAAAGACATACAAGGCAAAATCTTGTGAAACAAGTTATTTTATACAGGTGTACAAAGCTTACGAAAATGAAAAGAAGATAACAAATAGAATCGACTTCGATGATATGCTGACACAATGTCAAAGAATGTTTGTTGAAAATCCAAAAATACTAAAGAAATGGCAACAGAGATTTGATTACATCATGGTCGATGAGTATCAGGATACCAATGAGATCCAGCGTGACATTTTGTATGGGCTTATTCAACGAACAAAGAATATTTGTGTCGTAGGAGATGACGACCAGTGTATCTATTCCTTTAGAGGTGCTAACTCAAGCATTATGATGAACTTCGACAAGGATTTTAAGAATGCTACATCCATCTATATGTCAACAAACTACCGTTCAGCACAAAATATCGTGAATATTGCAGAAACTTTAATCACGCAGAATATTAAACGATTCCCAAAGGACTTTATTTCTGAACGTGGAAAGAATGGGGAACGAGGTCATATCCAATACAATAGCTATCAAAGCCGTGGGGCAGAGATGCATGATCTTGTAGGAAGAATCAAGTTGATGCATCAAAGAGGAATCGCCTTCAAGGATATGGCTGTATTAGTTCGAAACAACCGACAAGCAGACGGTCCTGTGCAGGCATTGTCTGAAGCTCGCATTCCATACGATTCTACTGAAGAAATCAAATCTGTTTATGAAGACTACATCTTCGAAGATATCAAGTCTTATATTGATCTGTCTATGGGCAAGAGCGTACACAAGAACCTATTGCACGTTTTAAATAGACCGAATAGATTCTTAAAGCAACAGCCATTCTTAGATGTCGAATACAATACAGATGCATTGTTAAATGCGATTCAATATATTAAAAATGAGCCAGATGCATGGAAATATGCAACCGCAGAAAAATCTATTTTTGACTTGATCAACTGGTTTGGACCAGGAGAAATCAATCGGGATACACCATGCGAAAAAGTATTCAATGGTTTGGAAAAACTCAGATATAGAAAATATCTGAAAGATTCTACCGAATTCAAAAATGGTGATGTTGATGAAACGATGGTAGATTACGAAAAGCTAAAGAATGATGCTTTAAAGTATGAAACAGTCGGGAAATGGCTAGACTATGCAAATAGAGTTACTTACATGATCCGCCAAGAAAATGATAAGAATGATAGTGAAGGTGTATGTATTACAACGATGCACCGTTCTAAGGGATGTGAATGGAAAGTTGTGTTCTTGATCGGCGTTAATGATGGAATACTACCAAGTAAAAATGCGATAGAGAAGGCAGAAAAAGAAGAAGAAAGAAGAATTCTCTATGTTGCGATGACAAGAGCCAAGGATTATCTATTCATAACAAGCTGCGGAAATGAATCTGAATTCATGCTGCAAACCTTAAAACGTTATAAAGAAAAATTTGCTCCAGCTATTACTAGAAAATTGGCTGGAACAAAGGTACAACTTGCAGATGGAAGAGTTGGGACCGTTGTGAGTTACAAGGGAAACACGATTCAGCTTCGTGTCGATGGAAATATTGAGAATTATGCGTTTCCAGCTGATTTCGAGAATAAGAAATTAAAGTATATCTAAAGAAGAGACAAAAAGTTTCTTCTTTTCTTATCTTTTTTTGCTTGAAAATAGCATAATGAATGGTGAACGCAAAAGCGGAAAAGGAGAAATGTATTTTGAAAAACGCAAAGAAGAAGATTTTTCGCACGATACTCTTAGGAACAAGTGCATTAACAGTGGCTTCTCCTATTGCCCAAACAGTCGTAATGGCTGAAGAGTCAACAGGAGGAAATACTACAACAGCAACACCAGCGACTCCAACAAGTCCTACAACACCAGAAACACCAAAGGTAAAGAAATATACTGTAAAAGTTATCTCAAATACTGATAAGGTTAAGTATGACACTGTAGAGATTGAAGAAAATGGTAAGTTGAAGTTACCAGAAGCTAAGATTTCATTAGAAGATGGTATGTATGAATATGTAGGATTATATAAGGACGCAGAAATGAAGACACCTGCATATCAACAGGACCTTGACCAACCAGTAACAAAAGATATGACATTCTATGCTAGATACAATGTGTTCCCATCTAAGAAGGTCTACATTGAAACTGTAAATATTACAGTTGATGCTAGTGGACATGAAATCCCAGAAAAGACAAAGAGCCAAAAGAATTACATTGATCCAGGACAAAGCGTCAAGATGTCTTATGATGGTGCGGGCGGTTATTTCGAAGATAGAGAAATGACAACACCTTATTTAGATTGGGGTGTATCATTATACGAGAATAGAACAGTATACTTAAAGAAATTTGATACAAGTGCTTCTCGTGCAAATACAAGTTCTGTAACATTTGTAGAAGCAAGAGAAGGAAAAGTAAGAAAGCTTGATTCTGGAAAAAACTCAAATGAAGATACTATTATTGTAAAGAATGGTTCAACATTAAAGCAGCCTCATATTACAGATGGTCCTTACAATGTAGAAGGCTACTATAAGGATGAAGCAATGACACAGCCATTTGATTGGAATGCTCCAATCACAGAAAATACAACTGTATATGTAAATTACGTAAAGAACGATGTAACATTCTACATTTCAGCCAACATTGACGCCGTGAGAACAGAGCCACAAAAGACCGTAGCATACGGAACAGTGATCAGACAGCCAGAAATCAAAACACCAGCAGGATACACATTCGATGGCTTCTTCGCTGATCGTGAGATGACTCAGCCATACGACTGGAGCAAACCACTCCAAAAGGATACCGTAGTATACGCTAAGTATTCAAAAACAGAAATTCCATCCACTGGAGAAGATAAGACTCAATATGACTTTATCATCAAGTCAAATGTCGAAGAAGCAAAGTTCTCTTCCGCAAAGGTTGCTAGTGGTACATCTGTCAAGGAACCAACAGTAAATGCACCAGAAGGCTTTACATTCGATGGTTTCTTCAAGGATGAAGCAATGACTCAACCATATACAGGATGGGGCAAGCCAATTACAGAAAATACAACTGTATATGCAAAATTCACAAAGCAAGAAGTTGCAAAGTATAGTTTTGAAATCAAGGCAAACATTGAGAATGTTGAATTTGATAAGCTAGAAGTAAACAGTGGGGCTACAGTCAAAAAGCCAACTGACACTTCAGCTCCAAAGGGATACAGATTCGTTGGTTATTTCGAAAATGAAGAAATGACAAAGGAATACGACTGGAGTAAGCCAATTAAGGCTAATACAATCGTGTATGCAAAGTTTGAAAAGATTGAGGAGACAAATCCTTCAGAACCTGTTAAACCTACACCTACTCCAGAACCTAAGCCAACTCCAACACCAGACCCAGCGAAGCCAGTAAATCCAGCAGATCCAGTTAAACCTGTGGATCCTGCTAAACCAGAACCAAAACCAACACCTACACCTGAACCAGAAAAACCAGTTCAGCCAGTAGAGCCTTCCAAGCCAGGAGAGAAGCCAGTAGAGCCTAAACCAGTGGAACCAGTTAACCCTGTTAATCCAGCGGACCCAAAGCCTACTCCTACTCCAGAACCAGAGAAGCCAGTGGATCCTGTTAAGCCTGTAGACCCAGTTAAACCTGTTGATCCTACTAAGCCAGACCCAGCGAAACCTTCTGATGGCAAGATTGAGGCTAGAAAGTTTACAATCAAACCAAATGTGGAAGGTCACGATGATTGGACATGGACATTTTTGAAGAATAGAAAGATCGTTGTAAACAATGGCTTCCAAGTAGATGAAGGCGGATACTTATTGAATATTGATGGATTCAAATTGGTTGGAATTTACTCTGATCCAGAAATGAAAACACCAGCCAATCCAGAATATATCTTATCTGAAGATCTAACATTGTATGCGAAATACGAAAGATTGACAGCTGAAGATGTCAAACCTTCTGAAGATACAAATAAGCCAGAAGATAAGAAGAATCAGACAAATCCTACAGAAACAAAGAGTGAAGCGAAAAAGGAAGTAGCTTCCAAGAATGACGCTATCCCAACTGGTGCTAAAACGAGCGTATTCGGCTATGCACTTACAGCCATCGCTGCACTTGCGACAAGCTTATTCGTCTTTAAGAAGAGAAAATAAAAAGTAAAAAGAAGGGTTAAACAACTCTTCTTTTCTTTTTAGCATATATTTTCTAAAAAGAATTGAAAAAATAATACTGTTATGGTATAATGAGAGAGTAGAAAAGAGGGTAAATTATGGCAAATCAAAAGATGAGTTTAGAGGAGGCAACGTCGGCAAGACTTCCATTCGATGTTGCAGAACATATAGATATAGAAGAGGAAAAAGAAACAAAAAGAAAGGTGGAAGAATATAAGCAGGCGAGAGCTGAATACCTAAAAACATTAGGTAAAATGGCGTTTACACAGCAATGTATTGATGACAAGATCATGCCTTCGAAAAAGCAAAAGCGAATTATTGGGAAATATACGTATGGACTAAAAGGAATGTTATTTGCGAATATCAACAACACTCCAGATATTTTATATATAACCTGTCTTTTATCAATTTTAGCGTTGGTTATCTCAGCAGTTGTAGCAGTAGGATGTGCATCAATTACAGATGAAAAAGCATTCTTAGAATGGATAGGAACAAGCGCAGAAGATTTTAAGGCAACTTTCTTTCATTTTATTTTGCCTATCCCGATTACCTTACTTGTCCTATCTTTACTTCAGGCGTTTATTATTAGTAGTATTCCAGGGCAAAGAGCCTTTAGTGATGACACAAAAGAAAAAATTGAAAAGAAATCTACGATAGAAAGAATACTTCCAGACCACATTGTTGACGTTCCATGTAAGCTAAAAAGATTCTTTGCGGGGATGCTGATAGAATACAATGTAGTGGCAGTGGAATATGTCTCGGAAAGCGGCTCGCTTCGTTTATGGAATGAGAAAGGCGAACATAAATTATTTGAAAAGGATTTTAGCGGTAGATACTATGAAAATGAAATCGAATACTTCGGAACAGAGGTAGAGCCAAATAAGTTTTATAACATTTCAGATTTGATTACTGAAAAAGCAGAAAAATAGAAGGAGTATAATAACAAGTAATGAGAAAAATCAATGATACTAAAAATACAATTTGAAAGAATATGGGCTATGCCCAATAAAAATACTTTTGAAATCCTACCTATTAAGAAACTAATATTGGAGGAAGTTGACTTAAGTAAATATTGGATTGATCCATTTGCAAATAGAAATAAGATTGCAACAATAACTAACGATTTGAGTATGGAATATGATACAGATTATCACTTAGATGCTTTGGATTTTATGAAACTATTTGAGGACAATTCAGTAGATGGAGTTCTATACGATCCGCCGTACTCTCCAAGGCAGGTGAGCGAGTGTTATAACAACGTTGGTTATAATGTAACTCAGGATACGACTAAGGCTTCGTTTTGGGGAAATCACAAAAGAGAAATCTCAAGGATTGTTAAGATTGGCGGCAAGGTTATTACATTTGGCTGGAATAGTGGTGGAATAGGATACAAATATGGTTTTGAGATAGAAAGAATTCTTTTGGTACCTCATGGTGGCTGGCATAACGACACTATATGTACAGTTGAAGTAAAAACACATGAAGGAGTGTCCTGATTGCCACACAATTCACAATCGTGATCAGAATGCAGCGATCAACCTAGAAAGATGCATCAACTACACTGTATTGGCAACAGTCTAAATATCGTCACTACCGTGGGCTACACGGAAAGTTAAGTCTGTGGATCGTCACATCAAATGAGAGTAGTTATCAATAACAAAATCAGATGGGATGAAGCAGAAAGAATTTCTAAATTATATAAAAAGAAAGGAGTCATAAAATATACATTTAAGTATGTTTTATGTAGCAGGGAAAATATGAAAAATTTAATTAAAAACAAAGAACTTAGAAATAGAATTTTATATACATTGATGATGGTGGTATTTATCCGAATCATCACTCAGATTTCGGTCCCTGGAGCTAATGCAGAGATCCTCAAAAATATGTTTGCAGATAATTCCCCATTATCACTGTTTAATACTTTAACAGGCGGTGGATTATCTACAATGTCGGTATTTGCATTAAGTATTGCTCCATATATCTCAGCATCTATCGTAATCCAGCTTTTAACGATTGCGATTCCTCGCTTAGAACAGTTAGCAAAAGATGGAGAAACTGGACGAAAGAAATTAGAAAAGTATACACAGTTTGTTGCCGTGTTCTTGGCAATTATTGAAGCTATCATTATGTCAATTGGATTTAGCCGTCAAGGAATCATTCCAGCCACTGGCATTAACATTGCAATTGCAGCGGTATCGCTAGCAACAGGTTCCAACATCTTGATTTATCTAGGCAATAAGATTACACAGAATGGAATCGGCAACGGAATTTCTGTTGTGCTATTGTTAAACATTGTTTCTCGTTTACCAAGAGACTTTATGGTGCTATATGGAAAGTTTGCAGCAGGTAAACCACTAGCACTTGCCATTATATCAATCTTGTTGGTGTTATTAGTTGTATTGTTGTTTACAATCTACACAATTGTACTTAACGATGCAGAACGCCAGATCCCTGTCCAATACTCACAGAAGATGCAGGGCAGACGATTTGTAGGAGGCGAATCATCCAATATCCCACTAAAGGTCAATACGGGTGGTGTAATGCCAGTAATTTTCGTCACAACGATTTTCTCTGGATTCTCATTTGTATCTGCCTTACTAGGAGAAAAGGCACCAACAACATTATCTCGTATCGTTCATGTATTAACACCAAATAACTGGTTCAATATCCAGAATATGAAGTATACATTAGGCGTGATTCCTTTCATTATTCTAATGATTGCTTTCGCCTACTTCTATACAGAGATTACCTTTAATGCAGCAGAGGTTTCAAACAACTTGAAGAAGTCTGGTGCTACGATTCCAGGTATCCGTGCAGGAAGTCCTACAGAAAAGTATCTTAGAAATGTATTGAAATATGTCGTATTCATTGGAGCCGTAGGACTCATTCTATTAAGCATCGCTTCCTACGCACTAGAAGGTGTATTTAACGTGAATGTATCCTTCCTTGGTACTTCTCTCATTATTATCGTTTCCGTGGCTATGGAGCTTGTAAATCAAGCCAAATCCTACATTGATGCCGCAGATACTGTTTCATTCTTTAAATAGAAAGCAGGTGCAAACAATGGACAGAAAGATAGAAAGAAGATTATTGGAACGTATCGTGTTATATGGATCAGTACAGGAAATGTTTGAGTTCACAATGGCAAACGATATGATCAGCGAAGAGATTACAAAGGTGCAAGGGCACAATCCAAAATCATTGTTTGTTGGCATTGGTGTCATGAATGAACTGGCTTATAAATTCCTAAAGAAGAGAATTTACAGTAAAGAAGAGCTTATGAATACATCAATAAAGAAGTTCAGAGAAGAATATTTTGCAAACAACTAGAAAGGTAGAAATTAACTACCTTTTTCTTTTGGGTAAAAATAACAAAATAAAGGAAAGAAGAAGAAAGGAAAGTTTACAATGACAAACAAAATCAACCTTCAAGAACTAGCAGATATCGAAATACAAAGGGCTAGAACACTAGCTCAAAATGCAAAACTAGCAAGTGATAATGTAATAAGACAGTATCAAAAAGAAGAGAAGAAGATAGATGATAAATGGGATGTTGAAGACGCATCTGACCACAAGGATTTCGTAGATGAAGAAGAAAGAAATGACGAAAATGACTTCTTGCAGATTGAAATCGATAATAACGACATGCTCGAACAAGAAGAAATTATGCAAGAAAATTCAGAAGAATATAAGCGGATTTACGAACAAAACGATTATGACGAACGGTAAAATAGGCTTCCTATAGCCTATTTTTTACTTTTTTCTTTTCTTTTTACAATGTTTTACATTAAAAATTACATAATATAGGTGAGTATAAAACAGGAAGGAATAAGAATATGAACAAAATTATTAAATATGGAAAATTTGCTTTACTAGGAACGGTACTATTATTTACAGGCTGCAAAAATAAAACAGCAAGTGAAGAAGGAAACTTGAATGTAATTGAAGAAAAGAAACAAGATGCAGTAGAAAAGAAATATAAAGAAGGAGACTCTATTGCTCCAAATGGAACGGCGATTGTGGAAGGAGACTTTAAATCAGATTACGTAACATTACCAGATCTTAAAAATATCCAATATGAAAAAAGAAAGGTAAAGGAACCAACAGATGAAGAAGCTATCGTTTATGTAAAATTAAATGATGCTATCCATGCAAATCCAGTTAAGGACGATTCTTTCCAAGCTGAACTTGGTGATCAAGTATGGTGTCAGGTAACAGCAAAATTCAATGGAGAAGACTTGCCAAATGTATCCTTTAAAAAGGGCGGTGAAAACGTCGCTCTAGGAAATGGCTCAAATCTACCAAGAGAAGCAGAAGAAAAGATCGTGGGAATGCATCAAAATGAAGAAAAGGATTTCTCAATTACTTATCCAGAAGATTACTGGAACAAAGATGTTAGAGGATTAAAGGTTGACTATCATGTTAAGGTAGTACAGATTGCTAAAACAAAGGAACCATCTGCTGAAGACATTGCAAAAGCAAAGGAAATGTTAAGAGATCAGGATAAAGACTCGGCAATCGTTTCCAATGAAAGATCATTAAAGAATGCCATTGTTTCTGGTTCCAAGATCGAATACTATCCACAGGCTGTAATTGATGATTTAAAGAATAAGTTTCAAGCAGACATTGAAGGCAAGTTTGGTCCGATCGAGAAGTACAAGTCCCAATTAACAGAGGAAGAATATAACGACCAGATGTACGAATACGTATTCAAAAACATTGATAAAGAAATGGTATTACGTGCATTGTCTGAAAAGCTTGGCATTACAGTAGATTCACAATTATGCAAAGATTATGCTCAGGCATTCAATCTTTCTGGAGATGATGCTCTTTGGAAAACACTCCTTTCTGAAATCGCAAACGGAAGTCGGTGATAAGGATGTTTTGGATCAAAAAAAGAAATAAGGAAATGGTCGAAATTTACTTAACTAGAGACGAACCATTTGTGAAAAACATCAATCAAGAGATTTTATCAGGTTTATTAACAGATAAAGAATTCGAAATGATCAAGCCATCACTGGAGTTCGCCGCTAATCTTCTTGGAGTTAAAGAATTATCCTATGACATCTACGAAGTCGAAGAAAAAGAACTAGACAGACTTCATCTTGAATTTAATACAAATACAGACATTGCCTACTGTATCTTGGTAAGTAAGACGCAGGATCAGACTCAGAAAGTATACGTGTGTAATCAGACAGTAGATAAATTTGGCGAACGACCAATTAAAGAGTTACTGGGCTTATTAGAAAAGTAAAAAAGAATTGGTGGATACATTCCATCTTTTCTTTTCTTTGCTTGACCAAAATTTTCTAAAAAGAATATAGTCAACTACCCACCACCTAAAGGTAGTGGGCTTCCGCAGATAAAACAGAGGTGGGTAATTTATGAAGCAAAGCAATTAGAACGTAAGATCAATTATCTTGAGAAGCAGCTTATCCCTAAATTAGTTGAAAAGAGGAACAATAATTCAAAATTACTTCAATCTGAAAACCCCGCTTCACTAACCAAGCGGCGAAATTTAAGATTAAAAATAGTGGCTAAAAAGAATAAACTAAACAGGTTAAAACAAAGACTTAGCAATCTGAATTATCAGCTAGAGTCAGGCAGATTAAAACTTTGCTTTGGTACGAAGAAGTTGCTTAAACAGAATTATGATAAGTTCATTGAACAACGAGATAGCCAGATGACATTTATCG
>ERZ773066.1203-NODE-1203-length-13543-cov-2.655991_pt1 | contig 13543 bp, 13 predicted proteins | sample MGYA00580573_ERZ773066 | MGnify/ENA primary metagenome ERZ773066 (study PRJEB29015, sample SAMEA2738128) | human oral metagenome | biome: human oral; feature: human-associated habitat; material: saliva | place: China | collected 2203 ... | reverse complement strand
TTTTTATTCTATTCCATACTTCTCTTTAATTGCATCTGCCACTATCATTCCTGTAAACCATGCAACCATAAGATTGTAACCTCCGATTTCCCCGTGTAAATCTAAGATTTCTCCTGCAAAATATAAATTCTCTATTTTTTTATGACTACATGTCTTCGGACTTACTACTTTAAGATCTACCCCACCTGCAGTAGTAAAGGCATATTCTAATGGCATCGTCTTAACATCAACCAACTCATAACGTTTGATTTTCGTTACAAATTTTCTTAACTCTTTTTTACTAACATTTTCTGGGAAATGTTTCTCAATCATAAAGTTGTAAAAACTCTTCGGTAATTTTCCTTGTAAAAATTTATTATCTTCCCATAGTTTAGCAAAAAGTTCCTCCTCATTAAGGTCAGGATAAAAGTCTAGATAAAATTTATCTTCTGGATAACGAGCCACAAATTCTCCCATAGAAATTGATAATGGCCCACTTAATCCTTTATGTGTAAACAGAAGGTCTCCAGTTCTCTCATTTTTCTTATGGAACATTCTTACATTTTGTAATGCAACCCCAGATAACTCTCTAAAGTCTTCAAAAACTAAGGCCACTTCACTTGGATATATTTTAGTTAATTTTACACCATGTTTTTTTAAAATTCTATGTAATGAACCATCACTTCCACTCTGAGGATATGTTTTTCCTCCAGCGCAGACTACGATATTCTTTCCGTAATATGTATCAACATTTGTCTTTACACCTACTAGTTTGTCGTCTTCGAATACTAAATCTTCTACTTTCTCTTTATAGTTAATCTTCGCATGGTCTATTTTAAATGCATTAACAACATCTCTAGATTTCTCGCTCGCTGGGTATAACCTTCTGTTTTCTTGTTTTAACTTCAAATTATGTTTATCAAAGAACTTCTTAACATTATATTTGTGATATGCACTTCTTAAAAATCTACCATTATGTACAGCCGCGACAAAATCTTCTGCATTGTCACTACTCATTACATTACAACGTCCATTTCCTGTTAAAAGCAGTTTTATTCCCGCACGTCTATTTTGCTCAAGAACTAATACTTTTAAACCACTATCATTAAGTCTATCCGCTATCATAAGCCCCGCACTACCAAGACCTATCACAATCACATCATATTTCATCTTAAATCTCAACTTTCTCTTATAAAATCAAACATCATCTAATTATAACACGTAATGATTTAGTTTCAAATTTTTCCTTGTCGGCAAAACGGACAAGGTAGGTCTTTCCGTCGGCGAAACATTCCCACTCGAACGGAACGGCCGAAAAGTAACACTCGTTCGTAAGGAAACGCATTAAGATGAGATAGTCTGCTTCGGGCAAACTATCCCATCTTAATAACCACGTTTTACGGCTCTTCGTGAATTTACGTCTCGCTTTCACGACGCCGTTTTCCATTTTGGAACGAATGCTAGTATCTTCATAGTCTACCGTACTACCGTAAGAAGGCCTAAGGATAGATGACGGAAACTTGAGATTAGCCATTTGCTATCGCTCCTTTAAGGAAGTCACGACTTCCCATTTCATTTGTACCTATTGCGCTTAATACCGTGGTAATGATTAGCTTACGTCCGTCAAATTTAGATTCGCTAGACTTCGCTTTTACTTCTTTACCACTTTCGTTTATGATTCTGACCTCAACACTCTGCGGAGCTTGTGTGCCTACGCCGCCTTGTCCTGCACCTGCGAATATCTTCGCCGTCTGACTAGCGTTATACACATAGCCTGCGCCGCCATTGTTGTGTATCAGTTCTGCACCGTGTTCGCCTGCAACGTACCACTCGTTTTTAGCGATACCGCCACTAGCGTATCCTAAAAGATGTTGTTTACCCAGAAAATCGCTACCCGAAAAAGCGGATATATCCCTAAAAGACGCAAAACCTTTAAATGCACCGCCGCCTGTAGGTAGGCCGAATATCTTCATGACGGTGTGCATGATAAGTCCTTGCATGATGATTTTCATCATCATATTAAGGATAGAGTTCGATATATTTATATAGATGTCACGCATACGTTCGGAGAAGGATTTATTCTCGGTAAGCATGTTGCTGAAACCGTTTTCAATAGTGTTCGTGACGCTATCCCATGTGTTATTGATTTCAGTACCGATGTCCTGCGTGTACGACTTGATGTGTTCTATGCCTTTCTGCACGGCCGCTCCCCAGTCCGTTTTAGCTTCAAGGTCTCTGGCTTCCTTAACTTTAGCGGCGTACTGTTCTTCCAGTTCTATCCGCTGTTGCGTGGTAAGCTGTGCCGTTTCAAGCTGTTCTTTCTGGTAGGCAATAAACCGTTCAAGTTCTTCCGCTCTCTTGCGGTCGATATTTGCCTGATACTCACCGTTCAGATAGCCCATAGCCTGCAAGTGCTTGCCGTACTCTTCGGAAATGTTACGCATAGCTTCACGTTCTTTTTCTTCCGATTCGCTTATAATCGCAAGCTGATGTACGTACATCTGCCGTTCGGCAAGTTCCTTATCACCTGTTGCCTTGTAATAATCACGGAGCTTGTCTTTGTTCTTGGCTATCTTTTCATCACGTTCGGCTCGGAGCTTTGCAAGTCGTCCATCTTCGCCGCCTGTAAGCTCAAGACTTGCAGACGTAACATCTATATCCGATTGGGCTTCTCGTACACGGATAGCCTGTTCACGCTTTGCCTTTTCGACGGCAAGTTTATGCCATTCTAAGTTCTTTTCGTTCGCCGTTTTCATTAACGGAGAATAGTAAGTGCTTCGCTTAGTAGGCGTAAGGTCAACGTCACCGCCAACAGTAGCAAGTGCCGCTTTTACGTTGTTCAAATACTCATCGGTGTTTTCGCCGTATAGCTTGATAGCTTTATCAATGTCGCCGTCGGCTACGCTTAGCTTATCGTTGAACATCGTAATAGCCGCTTTAGCGTTTTCTAACGGGTCGGTCTTGTAATTAGGGAATAAGTCCGCTATGCTTGCCCGTCCGTTAGCTGTTGCAACGTCCTGTCCGTCTAGTATCTGGAACATTCCCGTTGCGCCTGAGTCGCTATTGTATGCCCACGGGTTGATGGCGTTTACATCGCCGCCGCCACTTTCTACGGCCGCTAAGGCCGCAAGAAGGTTTACATTACCGAAACCCATTTCCTGTGCGGCTTGCTTAATAACCGCTATTGAGTCGGTGTTCGGTAAGTTAGTAGCTTGTGTGGCCTGCGTATCTTGAATGGCGTTTGCAACAGAAACTCCCACACTTGCGGCAAGTGCGTTCATATCAATGTAGCCTGACGTGCTGAAAGCACCGCTCCAGTTATGGTGTTCACCCACGCCTGTACTTGAGTTGGACGCAATGTATGTATCGTCGTCTACGTAAATACCGCTGTGCATGTAGTTATCACTTAGGATAATGTCGCCACGTTTCGGTGTGTACCCGTCGCCTGCGGCGTGGAATGCTCCTGCACCTTGTGCCGCTTCAACAAAGGTATCGTTCGTGCCGTTGATGTTGATTCCCAACTTCTTGAACGCTTCATTGATTAAGCCGCTACAGTCAAGGCCGTTCGCTCCGTCGTCGCCGTGACCGCCGCCGTAATAATACTTTGTACCGAAAAAGTCTTGAGTAGCCTGTATCATAGCTTCGCCAACACTTGCGGCTTGGCCAGTGAAGGCTGACCTATTAAAGCCTTTAAGGTGTACCGTACCCGTGGTTGCAATTTCACGCTGTGTCTTTTTGTAGAAGTTTTCGGCCTTCTGCATGTCAATCTGGAATTGACTGCCCGTTTCGTCTAGTATCTTCTCGTCTAACGACTCGATGATGTTTAACAGTTTATTGTTAGCGTCACGAATAGCCTTAGAGTTACTTTCGATAGTCTTAGCGTAAGATTCGTTTGCTCTAGCAAGGGCTTTAGTTTGCTTAGCCGCTTCCTTGTTCGCCTTTGCGGCTTCCTTTGCGTCCTCGCTTCCGGCTCCGTGTGAGAAACGACCTTGTACGCTGTCCATTAAGTCGTCAATGCCTGCAATTTGTTGCACTTCTTTCATGTGCATGTAGCTATCTTTCATTTCCTTAGCTTCTTTTTGCAGTTGTTGCTGACGCAAATTCTCTTCTCGGTCGGCCATTTGTTTGTTTAGATACTCTAACTGCTCGCCTGTAGGCTGATTGCCTAAACCTGCGTCACGTGCAAGTCCTGACTTTCCTATGTTGTCTGTACGTTCCCACTGTCCGTTAGAGTGCTGTGTCCATGAAACACCGTCTTGGTCGGTAACTTGATGTAGGCTATCATATGCGGCTACGTCGGCTTGGTAGTCGTGCATAGCTTTTGTGGCCACGCCTACGGCTATTGCAACGCCTAGCCATCCCCCTGCTAAATTCCACACTTGGGTTAGTAGGCCTTTAACAGCGTTTCCTGCTACCGCCATACCTTTGGCTATGGTTGCTCCTGCTGAAAGCCCTGCCATGCCCTGTGCTTCTATCGCCGTGGTAGATATAATGGTCTGTGCGGCAAGCTCACGCTGTGCCATTGCTCCTGCCGTACCTAACTGCGATACCTTAACTCCAGTACCCATTGATACGACGCCTTGGTTTAATATCTCGGCGGTCGTTAGCCCTGTAGCGTCTGCAAGAGTAGCTTGTCCTTGTGTAGCTACTTCTGCACCGGCTCTTACGGCTTCTCCTGCCGTATATCCTGCACCTGCCTGTTCGATAAGCTCTGCATTTGTACGGAGTATCGACTCGGCAAGCTCGGCTTCACCGTTTTGCATAGCTAGTATGACTCTTTGCATATTAGCTACTACCATATCGGCTACTTCGCCCCTTGCTTCATAGGCTTGGGTCGTAAGCATGATAGAACGGGCAAGATCCTCTTCGCCTGCCTTAATAGCTTCGGCGGCTCTTATCATTTCAAACTGTACACTAGCGGATAAATCGACCGTATTCATTCTAGCGGCCATAGTCCGTTCGATAGCCGCCGTGAGTTCGTCCTGTGCCGCTTTCTCGGCTTTAATAGCCGATATGGCCGCTAAGTTGCCCTCACTGCCTGTTATAGTTACGGCTTTACCTGCGGCGTGTTGCGCCATAGCCGCATTATAATCAAGGTCACGCTGACGGAGTGCTGCCGCTTGGGCTTCATACTCCAGACGGGTCTGCTGTGCCGCTCGGCCTAATGCCGTCTCGGCTTCCGTTGCACCTGTAATGGCGTTAGCCGCTCCCGTAAACCCTGTGCGTATATCTTGCACATAATAGCTTATCTTCTGTGCGATGGTAAGCCCGATAAAAGCCTTTAAGAGTGCGGACGCATGCATTGCTCCCCATTCGATACCTGCGGCGATACCGTTTATTGCGGGCAATACTACCACACTCATATCACTTGCAAAGGTCTTACCCTGTTCGATTAAATGGCTGAATACGATACCTGCGTTTTGTATGCCCTCGTAAAAGTCCTTGTTCAGTCCTAGTACGGAGTGGTTATCCATATCTACGCCTACAAGTTTATCGGCAAGGGTGGTGAGTTCACTTGTCAACTGACTAATGAACGGTGAAAGTCCTGTACCGCTAATTCTTGCCCATGCTTCTTTTAAATGGTTCACTCGGCCTTCATATGATTCAAGGTAGTGCTTGTTCGCTTCCGCTTCGCCCCGGAGTCTATCCTGTAAGAAGTTAAATAGGCCTTCTGCGGAATGCTTGGCGTTAGCAATATCTTGAGATGTAAGGCCTAAGATGATACCTAACTTAGTACGGCTAATGTTCTTACCTGAGATTAAGTCCTGTACGTCACGTGCAAGAAGGTTGCCCTGTAAGCCCATTGCCTTACCTGTCGTGGTAAGAGTAGACGCGAGAGAAAGTGTTTGCTTAATCGTCATTCCTGCCGATAACGCATTAGGCAACATAGCTCTGAATACATCACTGATTTCCTGCGTACTAGCACCTGTTGTCAAAGCGGCGTCGGAAAGCTCAAGCATTAACTTCTTACTCATCATTAGCGATTGAGTCCAGTCAAGCGTCTTGCCGTTCACTTCACCCATTGTCATGAGTGTACCTGCCATAGAGATAGCACCCGTTTCCATTGTCTTGTAAAACTCGAATGCTTCTCCTAATGTGTGGTGGAATGCCGCTCCAATGCCCTCAATACCCGTAATAGCGGCGGCGTAACCTGCGGCGTTTTCCAGTATGCCCTTGACCTGTATTGTACTTTGACCGAAACGCTCTATCTGTTTACGGCTGGCTTGGGCTTGGTCGGCTACCTTCTTGAAAGCGGCTGACGCTTGGTCACGACCTATAATATTTATTTGTACGTCATTCTTTGCCATTGTCTGCCATTTCCTTTCTTATGTTGTCAAGGGTGTACACTTCTAACGCTTGTATTCGGTATAACAGGCCTGCCGTCATTTCTATATCAAGCATAGCCGCTACTCTTTCTACTGCCGTATAGTCTAGGCCGCAAGGAATAGGTACGCTTGCTCCCATTCCTGCACCATATGAACAAAACCGCCATTGCGTCTGAACGTGTGTCCATAACGCAAAGGCGGTTTCATTCTCTAGCCATAAATACGGCTGTCTATCTTCGCATGTATGACAATCAACGTTTTTTCCCAACTCTTTGCACATGTCGCAATAGTCGGATTTTTCGTTCACCCATTGCCATACCTCGATTAGTTTTTTTCGGCTAACTTGTTACCGTATGTAAGGCCATAGCAAATTTCTGCAAAGGCTAAGCATACATTGTTAGGCAAATCGCCAAAGTCAAAGTCACCGAAACAGCTATCCAGTATCCAGTCATAGCACGTTTCACGTACATCCAGTGCGTTACGTGTATCGCTAATCGGTGTCTTTAACCAGTTCTGGCCGCTTTCGTCCAGTTTCTTACGTTCGTTTCTTGTTAAAGAACGATAAGAAGGCAACTTACCTTCTTTAACCAATTTGTCCAAAACTTCACGGTTTTCTTTTTCAATCTTGCTAAGGTCTTGTTCCTTCTTCTCTGCCATGTCTTATACACTCCTTTTAGTAAGACGCTACGTCGTTAATAAGCGTTACTACAATAATAGAATTGTTCGTATCGTCGGCATAATAGCCTTTGTAGTTAAGGTCTACCTTAACTCCTGCACTGCCTTCGATTGCAGGCGACGTACGTTCAAAGATAAGTTCGGGAATAAGGAACGATAAGCTGAATTTATCTCTGGTAAAGATAAGTTCAAGCGACGTTTCTTTAATGTCTGCACCCTTCTTAATAAGCGTATCGTCTACAAACAGGGCTTCAATACTACCCGATACGGCCATTGTACCTTCATTGATAGACGGACGGGAATTTTTACCGTTAAGGCAATAGGTATCACCGTCAAGGCCATTGTCCATATCTAGCATCATCTTACGGCAAATACCCAACACTTGGCCGCCTTCTTTAACAGTAGCGTTTACGTTGTTGAAACGGGTAAGCGCTAACTTATCGGGCGTACCTGCCATTGTGGTGGTTTTTTCATCTTCATTTGCCGCCATCGTATCGACGGTATACGTCGTTTCATTGTTCCCAACTTGCGCCGTAATGCTCATCTTGTTGCATTTAACACCTAAGTATTGGAAAAACAGGTTGATGTCGGGAAAGCCTTTTTCTACTGTCATAGACGGGATTTCATCGCCTACTTTAAAGACGTGCTTGTAAAGCCCTGTCGGTGTACCTGCGCCTGACGTAACTGCCGCCGTTGTCGGAGCGCCGAACATGCCCTTTAATACAAGGCCTACGTTTCGTACATCCAACGGCAACTCAAGCTGACCTGACGCTTCAAGCTGACCTACGCCCGCTTCTGTTGCGTCACGGCGGCCTGTGATTGTGTTCGTTTCAATCAAATTCTGCTTTGCGGCAAGGCCGTTCTTGTTGAACGGTACTCGATACGTTTTACCTGCCGTCGGCGCAACGCCATACACTGTTTCAAACGAAAGGTTTGTAATAGATTTCATGCCTTTAGCTTGTTTAGCCATTCGTTTTATCTCCTTTAATAATCAAGAATTTCACCCATAGTCGGTTCTATTTCAGTTTCGATACGCATGTATCCAACAAACTGCGGAAACGACGCTTTAGGTGATAAATCGTACTCAACTTTACTTAACGGGTAGCCGTGGTCGATAGCACATTTAGCGACAACTTCATAAATAAGCTGTCCTAGCTCGTCTACCTCTACTGCACCCTTTAGTGTAATAGTATCGGCTTCGGGATAACCGCCAAACGGTTGTTCCGTTCCGTCTACTATCATTGCGGTATTGCTGATAGCCCACACGATGACCGCCGAATAGGTATAAGTGTCTAGCCCTTCACCTTCCAACTTGTTGTCATTCATGACAACGATAAAGGGGCAATCTTCCTCACTCGGCGATTCACGGGGGTTGCCGCCTACAATATATTTAGGCTTCTTGTGGAAATGTTCTGTACAATAATCCTTTATATCTTGCGACTGCGAAATATCAGTAAACCACGCATTCATGATTTTTTGTAATGCTAATGTGTGTTCCATGCATTCACCTACTGATATACTTTATACGTTCGGGTACTTGTCTTAGTCGAACGACTTGTGTTACCCATTACGTAAGAGATGATTTTCTCTCTTACCGTATCGGCCGCTACTTGCTGTACCTTCGGTAACATTACAGGGAATGTCGGTCTTGCCGCCGTGTTCGTCATTGTCGTACCTCTACGTAAGATAATGCCTGCGGCGGCAAAGGCTCTACGGGTCTTATCGGATATAGGCGTTTGGAAACCTTCTTGCTGTTTACTACCGATGAGAACAGCGGACTTACTTAACCATCCTACGGTTACAATGCCGTCTTTAGCCCTGCGGCTATCGTAACCTACTGCCTGCCTTAATCTACCCATTAACGGATAGGTGCGTTTGGGTGTATGACCCAATGCCGCTTCCAACAACCTACGCTGTTTAGGTGTAAGGCTTCTCGGTGCGTAAGGCTTGCCGTTAGGCGCTCCTGACTTAATACCCTCTTTAATAACCCGTTGTGACTTCCATGCCGCTGATTTAAGGGCTGACGCTATCCATTTAGGATTATCCTGTGCGGCCTGCAACAGAAAAGCGCTTGCCTTATCTTCGTATTCTATTCGTAAGTCCATATGCTCACCGCCTAGAACACGCCGTTGCCATAAGGAACAGCCGATTCCTTGTGTAAGAAACGTAACCGCCATACCACATTAGGTACATGCTGTTCCATTGCTACATAGGTAAACCGTATGCCTTTATACTCTATCTTATCCCCTGCGTGCGGACTGGTAATGCCCTTTACAGGGTCGTCATATAGCGTAAAACTTGCGTCGCCGTAACTTCTATCCAGTCCGTGCGGAGTCTTTTTAGTATCGTTTACACCAACTTCTGCCATCGCTAGAATGGTTCTGCTTGTATCCCCTGAAATGTAGGTAATTTCTTCGCCTGCGTCGTTAAAGAACACATCTATATCTGTTGTCATGTGTTCTACAAGGCGGCTCATTAGTTCTTACCTACGGTATCTTTCGCCGATACTTTAGGTAGGCCTAACTCATCTACGTTTTTAACACTAGGCGCTTCTTCGCTTTCCGTTTTATATGCACCCGTGTGTTCGGAAAGCTCGCCGTCGCTCGACTCGATTAAAGCCTTGCCCTGCACGTCGTCAATCTCAAATACGTCGCCTGCGACAAACGTTTCACCGTTGTGTTGTACTTTAAATCTGTTTACCTGTACTAACATGTTATCTCTCCTTTACGAAAACGGGCAAAAGGCGTTCCTTGCTTGGATCGCCTATACCCTAAAGTTATTACATTACTTTCAACGTGTACCAGTCGTCATACGTTGCAGGTACGGGCAACATTGCGGAAGATACTGCCAACTTCTTAGTGTTGCTTTCAATATCATCCCATACTTTCGGAACGAATGCACTTGCATAGGTCTTAAACTCGCCGTCGCCTTCCAACTGCGTGATAGCCGCAAACAACTGCTTGCCACGTCCAGAAATGCCCATTACTACATAGCCGTCGGGAATAAAGTGCTGTGCCGTTCCTGCGTCGTCCGTGTATACTGCGTCGTATACATAGATAGGCAAGTTACCCAACTCTGTAATAACGCCGAACAACGTAACGGAAGTGCTTAACACTTTCGGAGCAATGCTCATGAGATTGAGATTTGCCTGCGGACGGAGCAAGAAGTCCTGAGTTTGTTTACATTTAAGCAAGGCTGTTGCCGTCTTGCTGTTCATTACTACATAGTCGGGCAACAGATTAGCGTTCTGCGAAATCGCCTGATACGCTTCCTGCAATACGTCTCTCGGCGTTGCCGTCGTCGGGTTGCTCCACATATCTGCACCGCTAAGGGTTTTCTTCTGCGTGAAGTCTGTATACGTTACCGTATCCGTTACAACAGCCGTACCGTTTGCGGCATAGCCTGTAATATCAAACTTGCCGAACAGCATAGCCTGTGCGCATTCCCATTCATGGCGGCGTACAATCATATCCTGTAAATCTACTAAGTCACGTGTACGGAGTTCCATTGCACGTTCTGCGGGCGTTTTCGTGGATACAATGTTTTCGCCTAAGCCACGCATTTCAACGTCTTTCGTGTTGATGGTACGGCTCGGAGCTAAGATGGGCGGTTCGTACATGTTCGTCTTACGTCCTTCACGTTGCATGTTTACCGTGTTGCCGTTACGGGATACGAACGGTGCAAGCGGACGGCCGCCTTTTTGAATATCCATGAGAACGTAATTTGTCGTGAACGTTTCTACGTTCGGGAAGAACGTGTCACGGAAAAATGTGTTCGGTGCATAGGCCTGTTCAATAGCCTGTAACATCGTATATGTGCTGTTTACATCAAATGCCATTGTGTTATCCCCCTATTTATGTAATTTAACTACAAGCATACCGTATTTGTGCATACTATCAATAACTTTAGAAACGTCACCTGTACCGCCTTTAAACTTCAACTTTTCTGCGTTGAATACGCCTGTGAAGTAGGCTTCGGTATTTACTTCATGAGTGGCGTCTACGTCCTCACAAAGAACAGCTACTACTTCGTCTGCGTCCGTTGCACCTTTGTACTTACCTGCGTCGAATTTAAGCAACGTACCACGGGTCAATTTACCTTCACCTGCGGCGATGGTAACGCCTGTTGCTACTGCGTTCGGATTTGCGCCGCCAATCAATTCATCATACTGTGCGGTTGCTACTTGCGTAATGCGTTCTGCCATTATTATTTACCTCTCTTTCTGTTAAGCATTTTAACCATAGCTTGAATGCCTTCTCGTTCTTCGTCGGCTTCGTTATGTACCTTATCAATACCTACGTTTTCCGCTCCCGATACCTTTTTATCGACAATGCTGTCAACATTCGGTTCAACTGCGTCAAAAACTACTGTTTTTGCGTTTGCGGCTTTAGCCGTGTCCACGAAAAACTGTACATCTTCTGCCGTCTGTCCTGTTTCTTTAGCGTGATTGATAATCTGTGCTACTTGTTCACTGCCGTCTGCTAATGCGTCTAACGCCTGCATACGGCTACGTTCTGCTTTGATTGCGTCGTTTTTAATCTGTTCACAAAGGTCTGTGTACTGATTCTTCAAGTCCGCAACGTTCTTGATTTCTGCTTTCTTTTCCATCTTGACGTTCTCTCCTTTAATGATTTTTCGTAAATTGGTAACATCGGCTTCTGCGTAAGCCACAATGGCTTTGCGTGCTGCTGACGCCACTATGGGGCGTTTATCTTCGGCGGCCTTTTCGCTTACCTGCAATATTTCCGTTGCAAATCCTTCCTGCACGGTTTGGTCTGCGTCCATGTAGGTTTCTGCGTTCATCATATCAGAAAGTTCCTCACGGCTCTTGCCCGTGCTTTCGTAAGCGTTGATGATAGACTCCTTCACTACGTCCAGTATATCGGCCGTCTTGCGTAAGTCCTCGGCATAGCCGCCTACACTGGTAAGCGGATTGTGTATCATAAATACACAACCTTTAGTGACTTGCCGCTTCTGCCCTGCCATGAAAATTACAGTTGCGGCTGACATCACTTTGCCGTCGCCGATAGTCGTAACTGTACCGCCTTGGCGTGCGTGTTCTACAAGGGCGTTGTATATGCCTGTAGCGGCGAATACACTGCCGCCGAAACTGTCAATCCACACATTAATGTTCATGCCTTTGTACACGTTTAATGCTTCTCTAAAGGCATTCGGTGAAGTACATGTTTCGCCTATCCACTCATAAAGCCATACGTCGGAGTCATCAACAATATCTCCGTCGATTCGTAACTCTACGGTTGTTTCGTCTTTGGGGGCGAAATTCCAAAACTTAGTCATCGGTATCACTCCTTTCTTCTAAATTTTCACCTTCGGCTACTGATACGCCTACAACGTTAGGGTATACGGGCAAGCCGCTTTCAGATAATCGCTTGCGTTCGATAGCTAACCGTTCTATATTCTCGTTCCAGTCCGTACCAGTCATTTCTGCGGCTTCTTTTTCCCTCGTGCTTAGGCCAAACATAACACGCATTTGTGCGGATTCGGCTTCTTTTACGGGGTCTAGGACTCCCATTGTCGGGCCATACCATTCTGCATTGCACCATGCGGCCTTTATTTTAGGGTCGTCAAAAAAGCCTTCGGCTTTTACCCGTCCTCTGGCTACGGCTTCGGTAAGCCACGCTTCATACACGGGCTGACAAAAATCTCTTGAAAACCACTCACGACGCATTTTAAACCCTGCCCACGCCTGCAATAGTGCGGCTCGGCTTGCGGTATACGACGCATTGAAGGACTTCATAAGCACTTCATACGGGATACCTAGTGCCGCTCCTAACTGCTTAATCAGTTCACGCATGAACGGCTCAAACGTCGATAGGTTTCTTTGGGGGTCGGTTGATTTTAGTTCGTACCCTGCGGGAATGGTGTTTATCGTTCCTGCACCCAACTGCAAAGAGTTCGGGTCTAATACCTCTCTTGTCTGGTGCGTGCCGTTCAAGGCTTCTGCAATAGGAAATTCGGGGTCGTCGTGCTGTTCGGCTTCCATGAAGAATAAAGTGAAGAAAGACTTCACGATAGCCGCCGTAAGTTCTGCGTTTGTATATCTGCCTATCTGCTTTAAGGTTTCAATTACGGGGGCTAATTCGGGTACGCCACGATACTGTGACGGCCTTTCATCGTGACAAATTTGTAAAATATTGGGCATTCCCGAACGGCTACCAAATGCTTCTACTCTCGTCCACTTCGGTATGCCCGATACATCAGTAGGGTCGTATTGGTAGCGGTTCGATACCCAATATGCGACAACTGCGCCGTCGTCGTCCACTTCGACGCCGTTAATAATTCTGTTTCCGTTGTCCGCATTCTTAATAATAACCGTGGTATTACCATACAGGCTTGCGATTGACGACGCATTAGGATTTCTCACCCTATCGGCTTCTAATAATTGAAGTCTAAGTCCGTAAGGCATATACGGTGTACTATCCCGATACTTAAAAAGGGCAAAGCTGTCACCGTCGATAAGATAGGCCGTGTATATCACGTCCTGCAAGTCGTAAAAATTGTTACGCTTGGCTATATCGCAATGTTTAGACAATGCCCATAAA
>ERZ773066.1197-NODE-1197-length-13575-cov-3.984615_pt1 | contig 13575 bp, 12 predicted proteins | sample MGYA00580573_ERZ773066 | MGnify/ENA primary metagenome ERZ773066 (study PRJEB29015, sample SAMEA2738128) | human oral metagenome | biome: human oral; feature: human-associated habitat; material: saliva | place: China | collected 2203 ... | reverse complement strand
TTCAATCCGCCGATTTCGTCAAGCATTGCACAGCATACATTTGTTTGCTATAATCATAGCAGGCACTGTACGTAACGGTAGGCGGCTAATCTTGCCCCCGAAAGGGGGTGATGGCATGGGGATCTACGATCTGTATGTTTTCCTCATTCTGCTCATCACCTTGATTCTCGTAATCAAGTCGTAAAAAAGAAAAATCCGCCGAACGTCTCCAAACTGTAGGCGGATTATTCCTTCACACGGTAAGGGGCGGCCGCCCATCGGCAGTGCCCTTTTTCTCTATCTATTTTACTTCAATCCGCGGTTTTCGTCAAGCACAAGGCTCACACGACGTCAACGCGCAGCACGCCATCCACCTGTCGCAGGGCATCGGCGATAAAGGACGGCTTGATGTTCTCGCGGTTGTAGACCTCAAAAGTCAGGTAGATGCGCCGCTCGCCCCCCGTCTCTGTCTCCGCCTCGTCCTCGTCCGTCCTGACCTTCATCCCACGTGAGCGCAGATGGAGATCCTCAATGCAGGCACTGACGCGCATGATCTGCCCGGGACGGTCGATCGTGTGGATGGAGAGGGAGAGCAGGCGTTCATGATCGACCCACGCATCGAGCCGCGAGAGATTCCCGAGGATGAGGAACACGATCGCCGTCGTCACGCTCGCGCCGAGGTAAAACCCCGCGCCGACTGCAAGCCCGACCCCCGCGACCACCCAGAGCGTCGCCGCCGTCGTCAGTCCTGTGACCGTCAGCCCCTCCTTCATGATCGCGCCCGCACCGAGAAAGCCGATGCCTGAGACCACCTGCGCCGCGAGACGCGCGGGGTCGGCGTTCGTCTTCCCCTCCACATTGTCATAGAGTGCCTGCGACATAATCATGATGAGACATGAGCCGAGCGCCACGAGCATATTCGTCCGCAGCCCCGCCGACTTGTTCCGCATCTGCCGCTCATAGCCGATGATTCCGCCCATCACACACGAAAGCACGAGCCGCAGACATACCTCCCACTCCGCCATCAAATCTTCCTCCTAAAATAAACAGAATATATCGTATATGGTCTTTTCCATAAGTTATCCCCAGCTGTGTAAAACTCTGTGGATAAAATTGTTCAAAAACCCCAAACTGCCTTTATCCACACATCTTTACACAATGTGCATAATTTTTACGAACGATACGCCGATTTCTGTGGATAACGTGGATAAATCAGTGGATAACACCATATATGGGCGTTGATCGGCTGATATTTTCCATATTTTGTAGCAGTATTGGGATTACTTTTCCACAGGGACGCGTGGATATCCGGACTTCTCCTCCGCTGTCCAAGAGTGATAAGGGTGCACAATCAGTGACGAATTGTAGTAGCGTTTTTCCCCCGTCACCTCGCGTTCCACCCACGCGGGCAGCGTGACCTCCGCCGTCTCCGACGGCAGCTCCACCTCGGCGACGACGAGACCATCGTTCGCCCCGTGAAAGACATCGACCTCCCATCGGCGACCTGCGGCATCCACGACATAGCGCGTCTTCTCCACGAGCGGCGAATCGCAGAGCGCGAGCATCGCCCGCGCATCCGTCGGGGGGATCTCATACTCGTACTCCGCGCGCACTATCCCGCGCGTCTCCCCCTTGACCGTCAGATAGCCGCGCCCGCCGGCGAGACGCACGCGCACCGTCCGCTGCGGATCGCGCGAGAGATAGCCCTGCGCCATCTCCGTCCCCGCGCCCTGTGGGCAGAAATCTGCCCGCACCGTAAACTTGCGCTCGATCTCAACGCCCATATTTTTCCTCCTATATTAATAGTAGGTTTTCTTTCAAAAATACGTAAAAGAATTTTCTCGACACGAGTCGGCATTTCATCCGACCATGAAGAAAGCAGTGCAGACAGCGTATTTTTGCGATTAAACCGAACAAAAGAATGAATACAATCCTATTTTGCCGCCTGAAACCGGCAAAACAGCAGATTTCCGGCATTTTCCAAGGAACAATCCCTTGCATATTCGCCGCGTTTGCTATATATTATGTGATACTGAGTAGATATGTACCATCCCTGTGATTTCTACAGTATAATCCACACGCACGCGAAGCGCAACCGCACGGCGCGGAATACATACGCCCACCTGCGATTGGGGAGGAAAGGACAGATTCTGCATTGACGACACTACCACCGAAAAGACCGACGGCGAAAAAGAAACGATGGCCCTACATCGTGCTCGGCACAATCCTCATCTTCGTCCTTGCGGCGCTCGCGGGCGTCTTCTTTGCCCAGAGCAGCCTGCTCGACCGCAACAAGGAGACCCCGAAAGATGAGCTGCTCACCGCCAAGGACAAGGCAACCATCATGATCATGGGCGTCGATGAGCGCTCCGACGACGTCGGACGCAGCGACACGCTCATGGTCGCGACCATCGACCCGCAGAAAAACGAGGCCTCGCTCCTCTCCATCCCGCGTGACACGCGCGTCGCCATCCCGAAAAACGGCTACGACAAGATCAACGCGGCATACGCCTACGGCGGCGAAAAACTCACCCAGCGCACCGTCGAGGACTTCCTCGGCATCCGCATGGATCACTACGTCATCATCAACACCCACGCCTTCCAAAAGATCATCGACGCCATCGGCGGCATCGACATTGACGTCGAAAAGCGTATGTACTATGAGGATCCGTGGGACGACGACGGCGGCCTCGTCATTGACCTGCGCCCGGGCCGCCAGCACATGGACGGCAAGACGGCCGTCACCTACGTCCGCTACCGTGACGAGGAGGGCGACATCGGCCGCGTCAAACGCCAGCAGAAATTCATGCGCGCATGCGTTGACGCTGTAACCACCCCCGCCATCCTGCCGCGCCTGCCGGGCATCATCGCGAGCGTCATCGACAGCGTCAAGACCGACCTCAGCGTCCGCCAGATGCTTGAGTTCATCGGCACACTGAAACAGGCACAGGCAAAGGGACTGCGCACCGACATGGTGCCGGGACGCCCGCTCTACATCGAGGGCATTAGCTACTGGATCCCCGACATGGAGCAGCTGCGCCGCAACATGGTCAACACCCTCGGCCTCAGCCTGAACGCGAACGAGCGCAGCCGCATGGAGCGCGCCATCCGCGACTACGAGAACTCCATCCCCGCCGGTGCCACCGAGGTACCCGAGGGCGACAACAGCATCGGCCGCCGCGTCAGCGGAGACGAGGCACTCGACACACGGAGCCGCAAACACTCCTCCTCTGAGGACAGCAGCAAAACCGAGCGCAAATCCACCGACCAGAAGAGCAGTGACAAGAGCAGCAAAACGCAGAGCGCCGACACAAGCCCGCCGAAAAAATCGACCGACACCGACAGTGGAAGTGGAAACGGGAGCAACAGCCGCCACGCGAGCACGCGTCAGAGCAGCAGTGCCGACAGCGACGCCGCAGCAGCACCGCAGCGCAGCGGCGGCAGTCCCGGCAAGGAAAACTGATCTGCTGCACCGATCAAATCACAAGGCATAACGCCTTCCTGCCGCCCCTACGGAGAAGGGGAACCGTAGAAACGGCGGCAGAGGACATATAGAGGGGACATCCCCAAGGAAAGGAAAATACACTATGGGAAGCAAATTTGATGCAGAATCACTCGACCTTCATAAGAGCCATCACGGCAAGCTCGGTGTCACGCCGACCGTCCCGCTGAAGACCCGCGACGACCTCAGCCGCGCCTACACGCCCGGCGTCGCCGCACCGTGCCTCGCGATCAAGGCAGATCCCGAAAAGATCTACGACTACACGAGCAAGGGCAACATGGTCGCCGTCGTCACGAACGGCACCGCCGTCCTCGGTCTCGGCAACATCGGCGCAGGCGCAGGCCTCCCCGTCATGGAGGGCAAGGCGATCCTCTTCAAGGGCTTTGCCGGTGTCGACTCCGTCCCCGTCTGCGTGAACAGCGAAAAAGTCGAGGACGTCGTCAAAGTCTGCCAGCTCATCGCCCCCACCTACGGCGGCATCAACCTCGAGGACATCAAGGCACCACAGTGCTTCGACATCGAGAACGAGCTCAAAAAGACCCTCGACATCCCCGTTTTCCATGATGACCAGCACGGCACAGCGATCGTCGTCGTCTCTGCCCTCCTCAACGCGTACAAGTACCTCGGACGTGACCTCAAGACGGCGAACATCGTCATCAACGGCGCAGGTGCGGCAGGACAGGCGATCGCGCGCCTCCTCTTTGCCTACGGCATCAAGACCGTCGTCCTCTGCGACACGACGGGCGCGATCTACGAGGGTCGCGAAAAGAACATGAACCCGTACAAGGAGAGCATCGCCAAAGTCTCCAACCATCAGAAGGAGCAGGGCACCCTCGCCGAGGTCATCAAGGGCAAGGACATCTTCATCGGCGTCTCCGCCCCCGGCAGCCTCACGCCCGAGATGATCAAGAGCATGAGCAAGGACCCCGTCGTCATGGCGATGGCGAACCCCGTCCCCGAGATCCTGCCCGACGAGGCAAAGGCGGCAGGCGCACGCATCGTCTGCACGGGACGCTCTGACTTCCCGAATCAGGTCAACAACCTCCTCGCCTTCCCGGGCATCTTCCGCGGTGCGCTGGACGTGCGCGCAAAGGAAATCAACGAGGAAATGAAAATCGCTGCCGCCGGCGCGATTGCCTCCCTCATCCACGAATCCGAGCTGAACGAGACCAACATCATCGCCAGCCCGCTCGACCCGCGCGTCGCACCGACCGTCGCTGCTGCTGTCGCCGAGGCGGCACTCAACACGGGCGTCGCACGCCGCACTGACATCACCCCGTCCGCCGTCGCCGCCCACACGCGTGAGCTGCTCGGACACACCCTCGGCTGAGACGCATAGACATCACTGACAGGACTGCTGCACGAAGACATAAAATCTATGGCAAGCTATCACATGAACTTGAGATTGTACCTGCACTGGTGATAATACACGAAAGGGACTGCTGTACGAAGCTGCAAACTTCGTATAGCAGTTCCTTATTTTATTTCCGATGTTCTCTCACGTATGCCTTCGCCGCCTTTAGCCGCACCTCAAAATACTCTGCCAGCCGCTCCTCTAGGAGCGCGGCATCCCTCTCCCCCGACGAGTGCCCCGGATTCTCGTACAGCGTCCGCGCCCAGTCCTCTCCCGCCCGCAGATAGAACGTCATGATCGGCACCGCGCGCGCCTGCTCCTCCGTTCCCTCCGGCAAATAGTAGAATGTTATCCTGCGCCCATGTGCCTCCGTGAGGAGCGTATCGTCGCCCTGTGGACGATAGAGCGCATGCAGCGCACGGCACAGATCGACAGCATCTGCTCCGCGTGCCTCATGGAGAAAGATAAAATCTCCCTGATCAAAAAGCGGCGCTCCCTCGTGCATCACGTGATTCTCGCGCAGCGCTGCCGCCTCCTCGGGGGATGCCGCCCTGAGATGAACGTCAACCGCGACAGCATTCACCGCGGGATAGAGATGGGCGAAATAGCCTTCCGCATACGCCGCAGCGGCATCCGTGTCGCGGTAAAGAAAGGGATAGGGGAACTGTGCGCGCTGGATCTCCGCCACAGCGGTAAAGTGGATCCCGTTCCCCGCATCATAGAGCACATAACGATTCCTCTGAAACGGCTTTTCCCGCAGCGTCTGCTCGCCCTCCGACACGACCTGCGCCCCATAGGAATGAAATTTTCCATTCACCATCGCAGCGACCTCATCCGACGTATAGGGATCACTGTTTTCCGTGACGAAAAAATCACAGCCCGACAGCACGGAGCAGAACAGAGCGAGTACCGAAAGACAGAAACGCCGCTTCATATCACACCTCTCACGTAGTGCCCGCCGCGCGCACGAATTTCGCCCAGATCGACCGATACACGTCCTCCACATCACGCACATAGCCTGCGGCATCCGTCAGCGGTGCGTGCCGCAGCATCGTGCGCAGATTTCGCCGCAGCGCGCGCAGTGTCGCAGGATCGGAGGCAAGCCCCGCCGCGATCCGCACATAGTCCGCAGGCGTCTGCGCGACGAGCTCGGGGAGATGCGCATTCGTGAGGAGACTCACACCGAACCGTGCGCCGTAGCTCTCCCCTGCGAGTGTCACCACGGGTACACCCATCGAGAGCGCCTCACAGGTCGTAATCCCGCCCGTATAGGGGAAGGTATCGAGCGCAATATCCACATCCCCGTACTCCGCCAGATAGTCACGGCTGAATCCGCGCATCTCGACACGCAGGGCGGGAATCCCGCAGCGTGCGAGACGCTCCGCGACCATCGTACGCCCCTCCCCATGGTCAAAGATCCTGCTCTTGACGAGGAGACGCGCCCCCGGCACCGCATCCAGCACCTGCCGCCAGAGGCACAGCACCTCATCCGTCACCTTATTGAAATTATTGAATGAACCAAACGTCACGTATCCCCTCTGCTCCATCGGCGGCGGCATGACAGGGGGCAGATCATCGGGCAGTGGATAGCAGAAATGACTGTGCGGCAGGCGGATGATCTCCTCCGTCATCGCATTATCTCCTGCCCCCGGCGGATCGACATACACATCCGAGAGCACATAGTCCACCGCATACAGCCCCGTCGTATTAAAATAGCCGATCCCCGTCATCTGCACGGGCGCGGGACGGTGCGCGAGAACGGGCAAGGCGTTCCCCTGCGTATGCCCCGCGAGATCGACGAGAACATCCACCTCATCATGGCGGATGAGCGCCGCCGTCTCCGCCGCAGAGCAGCCGCGGACATTATGCCACACATCCACGGCGGCGCGCATCTCCGCCGAGAGCGCATCCTCTGCGCAGCGCGCATAGCAATGGACGGCAAATTGCGTGCGGTCATACTGCGTGAGGAGCGGTCGCACAAGCCGCCCGACGGGATGCACGCAGAGATCGGGCGAGATATAGCCGATGCGGATGCGCGGATGCCTACGCGTGGCATCCGCCGCCCCCGCCCGCGGCAGGACATCGGCAAAGAGTGAATCGTAGCCGTACGCGAGCCCCGCATAGAGCGGGCGCAGATACGTCGGCAGATAGTTCACGGCAAAGAGCGCGTTGCTGTACTCCACCGCCTGCTGGGCGCGCCCCGTCTCGAGCTGTGCAGACGCGAGAAACGCCGCGACCGCCTCCTGCGCCTCCCCCGCCTCTGTCAGCGCCGCGCCGAGGAGACTGTACGCACTCGCGAGAAACACCGCATCGTGTGCATGGCGTTCCTCCTCCTCTGCCATCCGCCGTTTCAGCATCTCGATCAGCGCGCGCAGATGCGCGATCTCCGTCGCGAGCTTCCCCTCCGCGCGGTCGATATAGACCTCCTGCCGCGCCGCGCCCGCATGATCGGGACACACGGCGCGGATGCGTGCGATCTCCGCCCGCGCTGCCTCGTATGCCCCCATCTGCGTCAGCGCAGCAGCGAGAATATAGCGCATCTCCACATCCTCGGGCAGAACCGTCAGCAGCTCCTGCGCGACCTCCGCCGCACGCGCATACTCCCGCTTCTCGTAGAGATCATTGGCACGCAGGAGAATCTCCTGCCGCAGCGCCTGCACATCGTCCATACCATCCCGCCTTTCACAATATAACCTCTATTCGACGAGAGGAAGAAGAATCCCTTTTCTTCCCGCCCAGCAGAGAGCCTCTGGCTTACGGAATAATACGGTGTTACCCCACGCCCCCAAACATGGACTTTTCCCCGCGAAAATGCTATAATCTTAGTATATTAGCAAAGGTTACGGATGAGAGAAGTATTGTGCTCCTAAGCAAACCTTAGTGAAGCAAGCGGAGCAAAGTGTGCGACCCGCCCCCGCATGATTTCTACCGTTCAAGCGAAGCGCGTTTAGAAATCATGCGGTATTTTGGCGGACAAGCACACGACCGCTTGCGTAACGAAGCGTTTGCGTGGAGCACATATTTCGTAAACACGTAGCATTTGACCATAAACCGACCCGATGGAACGAACACAAAGAGGTGACATATTGGATCTGGACTTTGGACAGGGGCGCATCGTCCCCGTCAACCTCGAACACGAGATGAAAAACTCCTACATCGACTATGCGATGAGCGTCATCGTCGCGCGCGCCCTTCCTGACGTACGCGACGGCCTAAAGCCCGTACACCGCCGCATCCTCTATGCGATGCAGGGCTCTGGCATGACCAGCAACAAGCCGTACAAAAAATCGGCGCGCATCGTCGGTGAAGTGCTTGGTAAATATCACCCGCACGGCGACAGCTCCGTCTACAACGCCATCGTCCGCATGGCGCAGGACTTCTCCATGCGCTACATGCTCGCGGACGGTCACGGCAACTTCGGCTCCGTCGACGGCGACTCCGCCGCCGCCATGCGCTACACCGAAGTGCGTATGTCGAAAATCGCCGAGCTCATGCTGCGCGACATCGACAAGGAAACCGTCGACTTTACGGACAACTACGACGGCTCGGAAAAAGAACCGACCGTCCTCCCTGCGAAATTCCCGCAGCTCCTCGTCAACGGCACCGCGGGCATCGCCGTCGGCATGGCGACCAACATCCCGCCGCACAACATGGTCGAGGTCATAGGCGGCACCCTCATGCTCATCGATAACCCCGACACCACCATCGACGAACTCATGGGCGTCATCAAGGGACCCGACTTCCCGACCGCAGGGCTCATCCTCGGCACCGAGGAAATCCGCAAGGCATACACCACAGGCCGCGGCGTCATCAAAATGCGCGCACGCGCCCACATCGAAACGATGAGCAATGGCAAACCGCGCATCATCGTCACCGAACTCCCGTATCAGGTCAACAAAGCGCGCCTCATCGAAAAAATCGCCGAACTCGTCCGCGACAAACAGATCGACGGCATCACCGACCTGCGCGACGAATCCGACCGCAGCGGCATGCGCATCGTCATCGAACTGCGCCGTGACAGCGCGCCGAACGTCATCCTCAACCAGCTCTACAAACACACCCAGCTGCAGGACAGCTTCGGCGTCATCATGCTCGCCCTCGTCGACGGACAGCCCGTCATCATGAACCTCAAGCACGTCCTTGAGCACTACATCGACCATCAGGAAACCGTCATCACGCGGCGCACGCAGTACGAACTGGCGAAGGCAGAAGCACGCGCCCACATCCTCGAAGGACTCACCATCGCCCTCGACCACCTCGATGCCGTCATCACCACCATCCGCGAAAGCCGTACCGCAGACATCGCACGCACGGCACTCATGGACGGCTTCAAACTCACCGAGAAACAGGCACAGGCCATCCTCGACCTCCGCCTCCAGCGCCTCACCGGCCTCGAGCGCGAGAAAATCGAAGAGGAGTACCAAGAGGTACTGAAACTGATCGAAGAACTCAAGGGCATCCTCGCCGACCGCACGAAAGTCCTCGCCATCATCAAAAACGAGCTCATCGAAGTGCGCGACAAATACGGCGACGAACGCCGCACGGAGATCACCTTCGACGCGAGCGAGATGGACGTCAAAGACCTCATCGCTGAGGAAGACGTCGTCGTCACCCTCACCCTGAACAACTACATCAAGCGCATCCCGCTCGACACCTACCGCCGCCAGCGGCGCGGCGGCGTCGGCGTGCGCGGCATGGGAACCAAGGAAACCGACATCGTCAGCGACCTCCTCATCACCACCACGCACCACGACATCCTCTTCTTTACGAACCGCGGGCGCGCCTTCGTCTTGAAATCCTACGAAATCCCTGAGAGCGGACGGCAGGCAAAGGGCACGGCCATCGTCAACCTCCTCGCCGTTGAAAACGACGAGCGCATCACCGCCGTCATCCAGGTCAAGGAATTCCGCGCCGACCGCTACCTCTTCCTCGGCACCAAGCACGGCGTCGTCAAGAAAACACCGCTCTCCGAGTTCGGCAACATTCGCAAGAACGGCCTGCGGGCGGTCAACCTCGACGAGGACGACGAACTCATCGGCGTCAAATTCACCGACGGAGAAAACCGCATCATGCTCGGCACACGCGGCGGCAAGGCGATCACCTTCCCCGAGGACGGTGTACGCTCCATGGGACGCATTGCGCGCGGCGTGCGCGGCATCACCCTCGCCGACGGCGACGAAGTCGTCGCGATGGACATCCTCAAGAACGACTCCGAGGTACTCACCGTCACCGAGGGCGGCTACGGCAAGCGCACCACCGCCTCCGAGTATCGCACCCAGACGCGCGGCGGCAAGGGCCTCATCAACATGAAGGTCACCGAAAAGACCGGCCCCGTCGTCGGCATCCGCGTCGTCCGTGAAAACCAGGAACTCATGCTCATCACCACCGAGGGAATCGTCATCCGCACCAGCGTCGATGAGATCTCCCTCATCAGCCGCAACACACAGGGCGTCAAACTCATGACCATCGCCGAAAGCGACCGCGTCGCCTCCATGGCAACCATGAACCGCATCGTCGACAGCGCAGGTGAGTGAACGGACTCCATGCAGATCACATTGTCGTGTAGGGAATCACGGAGAAAGGAGTTGATTTCATGTCCGTTGCCATCCATCTCAAAACGCACGAAGCAAAACTCTTTAAAAAACACGCTGCACGTCGCGGCATGACACTCTCCGACTTTGCTGCGGCATCGATGCGCGAGCGCATAGAGGATGAACTCGATCGTCAGGCCTATGAGGAAGCCATGGCGGACTTCCGTGCAAACCCCGTCACCTATACACTGGAAGACGTCGAAAAAGAATTAGGCCTTTCATGAGCTATCACGTTGTTTTCAGTGCACAGGCAAAAAAATCCATAAAAAAACTTGATCGCCATGTTTATACGACGATCATCGCTTGGATTCGCAAAAACCTCGAAGGATGCAGTAATCCACGGATTCATGGAAAACCACTAACTGCCAATCGAAGCGGACAGTGGCGCTACCGTGTGAATGACTACCGCATTATTGCTGATATTCAGGACGATAAGGTCATTATCCTTGTCCTTGCCGTTGCACATCGTCGTGAAGTCTACGACTAAAAATCACTCCGTTTCTCACCGCGAGAAACGGAGTGATTTTTCATTCAAACAAATGCATGACAATGATCAACGATATGTCCCTAAATACTCCTCCCAAACCTCCTCCGGCACGAGCCGCCCGCCCGTCGCCCATGCGATATGCGTCGCACGATGGAGGCGTTCCTCCGTCAGACCATGTGCTGCGCAGTAGTCACGTGCCGCAGGGCAGCGCAGGAGTCCGATGGGACCCGCGAATGCTGCACAACTCGACGGCTCGATGCGGATCCCCTCACTCGCATCGAGATCGCGCAGATAGTCGTAGAGATGTGCCTCGGAGACCGTAAACACCCCTGCCATGTGATTCGTCATCATGCGCGTCACGAGACTCGACGGACTCGCACAGGCAAGCCCGTCCGCATCCGTCCTTCCCGCCAGACCAATATCGTGCACATTGGCACGCTCAAATCGCTGCGTCGCGACCCCGAGAAGAACCGAGGGACACTGTGCCGGCTCCACAAAAAAACAGTGCACATCATCATGGAAGAGCCGCCGCAGCCCATAGGACACACCGCCCGGCGCACCGCCGACCCCGGCGGGAATATAGACGATCAGCGGATGCTCATGATCCACCGTGATCTCCTGTGCTCTCAGCTGCGCCGCGAGACGCTCGGCCGCGACAGCATAGCCGAGGAACAGATCGACGGACTTCTCATCATCGACAAAGTGACTCATGGGATCCGCATCCGAGGCACGCCGCCCCTCCGCCACCGCACGCGAGTAGTCATCCGCGTACTCGATCACCTCCACGCCGTGCGCGCGCAGGAGATCCTTTTTCCACTGCTTCGCGTCGGCCGACATGTGGACGCGCACATAAAACCCGATCGCCGCACTCATAATGCCGATGGACATACCGAGATTGCCCGTCGAGCCGACCTGCACCGTATAGCGCGCAAAGAAATCCCGCAGATCGGCGATCTTTGTATAGTCATCCTCCCAGGTCAGGAGACCCGCATCCATCGCCAGCCCTTCTGCATGCTTCAGCACCTCATAGATCCCGCCGCGCGCCTTCACCGAGCCCGCAATCGCGAGATGGCTGTCCATCTTCAGCAGGAGACGCCCCGGAATCTCTGCTCCGTATGCGTCAGAAAGCCGCGCCTGCATCGCAGGAACCGCGCGCAGCGGCGACTCGATGAGACCATCCGTCTCCGCCGTCTCCGGAAAAGCGCGGCGGATAAAGGGAGCAAAGCGACAAAGCCGTGCCGCCGCATCTGCAACATCCTCATCCGAAACGACGAGCTGTGACAAACCATCCACCACATCAAAGGGCAAGAGACGCGGATTGACCCACACCGTCTCCTCGGCCGCACGAACAGCAGCGGGAACGACATCACCTGTAAAAGCATCTGTATTCATATCATTCTCCTAGGATAAGTGGAAATCATATCTTATGGTGATTATACCATGAACGAATGGCCGCGAAAACCTCAATGCCGTTTTATCTGTCATTACCTAGGCGAATAAAAGAAATTATGGTATGATGAGGAGGAAAACAATATGGCTGATGGGAGAGAACAGAAATGAATCTGGATTTATTGGATTTTATCTTCAAAAAAAGAAAACTATTAATCGACGACGACATCCCAATCCTAACCGCCGGAGAAAAAACATACATCGTCGATGCGACTGTTGAAATAGGAAGCCCTGCCTGTCACATTCTCATAGGACAATACTCTTCTCTTTCCAATCGCCTCATCTTCGAGATTGCTCTCAACCACAACTACCACTGTGCAACAACCTATCCTCAGCACAAACTTTTGGACCCAAATGCCAATCCTGAAGCAGGCAGGCTGGCAAACCCACAGTCTGATCCAATCAATTATCATCAAATCATTATCGGCAGCGATGTATGGATCGGCTGCAATGCCATGATCCTCGGCGGTGTCCACATCGGCAATGGAGCCATCATCGGTGCGGATTCCGTCGTGGCAAAGAACGTCCCTCCGTACGCCATCGTCGTCGGCAATCCGGCACGCATCATCAAATATCGATTTGATGAAGAGACCATCGCCGCACTGCAGCGCATCAAATGGTGGAACTGGCCCGAAGAAAAGATCGTAGAGGCAGTCCCTCTTCTCTACGGCGATATACAGCAATTCATTGACGCGTTCGATGTTCCTCATCCGATCGAGGAGCCGGACGAAATCATGGAGACCATCAACGATCTGCGTAAAAAGAACTATCACACCTCCTACTTCATCCCGGACTTTAAAATTGAATCGAGCACAGCAGTATGGCCGCACGTCGTTCATACCTTTCTGAATACCTACCATGCAGAGGATCGGGCCGCACTCATCATGGCGATCCCGCCACACGATCAATGTGAGGATTGCCTAAATATCATTCTGGATGCCATCGCCGAGCGCGGTGAACAAGCGCCGCTCATCCTGACGCACGAGAGGGACGGCGACCTCCCCTTCTCCATCCCGGCCCTCCGCGCATCCAGCGACTATATCACGACGCGCGAACCGATCTCCTCCCGTGCCGTGGACTATGCCTCTGACGCCAATGTACGGATCCGTTACGGCCTCGATCAGGGTACGCTCCTCTTCCCGTCACTTTCATGACTTAAGGAAGCACTGATAAATTCGGTACAACCATCTTAGGGAAGTACTGATAAACTCAG
>ERZ773066.1186-NODE-1186-length-13624-cov-4.021372_pt1 | contig 13624 bp, 7 predicted proteins | sample MGYA00580573_ERZ773066 | MGnify/ENA primary metagenome ERZ773066 (study PRJEB29015, sample SAMEA2738128) | human oral metagenome | biome: human oral; feature: human-associated habitat; material: saliva | place: China | collected 2203 ... | reverse complement strand
GAGGAGTGATTTTATGAAAAAACTTAGTATAATTATGTGTGGGATATTTACGATGCTATCGGTATCGACATTTCCATCTTTTTCTCAATCTAATAAGATAGGGGTCTATGCTTCAGGAAAGGCTGAGACAGACCTGATTGTAGCATCGTCAATGGCTAATTCAATGAATGCTAGATTATACACTAGTAAGGGCTACTCAAGAAATGTCTTGACTGAAAAAGACAAGATTGAAACCCTATATGTAGTCGGAGGACCAGACAGCGTACCTGAAGAGGAATTAAAACAATTACCGGTAAAGAAGATTGTAAGGGTTTCTGGCAAGGATAGGTATCAAACATCTATAGCGGCCTATAAGTTGCTAGAAGGAAAAACTAAGGAAAACAAGAGGGTAAATATAGTATCAGGGATCAAGCTTGAAGATTCTGTATCTGCATCCACTTCTGGTGTTCCAACCATATTGCTAGATATAAGATCAAAGGATAATATAAAAGATGTATCAAATCTACTAGCTGGCAAAGAATTGGTGGTAGTTGGTGGACCTATGTCTGTTCCGGACGATTTGCTAGCCCAATTGAAGGCCAAGAGGATAAGCGGTAGAGACAGGTATGAAACTAGCAAGGCCTTCTATGATGAGTATAATAAGGATAGGACCTTGGCCATATCAGCGGATAGTCGTATTCGACCTACAGTCATGAAGGCCAATGAGGAATATCTCAAGGGTAATGGCCTTGTACTGAAAGAATTCAACCTATATCTAAATGGTCAGAAAGGATATTTTCCTGTATATCAATGCGAAAAATACTATAAGAAGTTTTCAGAGGACTTTAAGAGGGTCGACTCTATGAAGAAGAGGGAGCTATCTAAATTAAAAATGGACTTGATGATAAAGATAGACGGAAGAAGATATGAGTTTTTGATGAGGTCTATAATGGATATTAAAAACCCTATAGACAAGGAAATAGTAGTAAGGATTGATGGCAAAGAAGAGGTCGTACTGGATAAAAATGATACACTAACCGAGAGCATCAGCCAGTCGTTTCGTGAAATATATATGGAAAGTGCAAAATAGAAAAATAATCAACTAAACATATGAAAATTTAATAGAAAATCTTGAAAAGACTTGACAAATATGTTAAAATAGTATACTGCCCATAATATATTTGCAGGTCTTTTTAGGTTGCAAAAAAATATATTAAAAGCACTTATTTAGTTATATTCGCAGCTGATAAAGTGGGCTCGGAAAGGTAAATTTCTATTGCATTTAATTACTGGATCGAGGTGGATTTAAGGCTGTATGACTCATAAATTAACAAATGCAATCAAAATTTAATTTAGTGAGGTGAAGATTGTGGTACCACATCCAGTCACGATTGGAAAAAGAGAAAGAATGAGCTTTTCCAAAATCAAGGAAATAGCTGACGTTCCAAACCTGATTGAAATCCAGGTGGATTCATACAAGTGGTTTTTGGAAGAAGGTTTGAAAGAGGTATTTACAGACATTTCTCCTATTGAGGATTACACAGGTAATCTGATTTTGGAGTTTGTAGACTATTCTCTAGACGAAAAACCAAAATACGATATTGAAGAGTGTAAGGAAAGAGATACTACTTACTGCGCACCTTTGAAGGTAAAGGTTAGACTTATTAATAAGGAAACTGGAGAAATCAAAGAGCAGGAAGTGTTTATGGGAGATTTCCCTCTGATGACAGACAGGGGTACCTTTGTGATAAACGGTGCCGAGAGAGTTATTGTATCACAGTTAGTTAGGTCGCCAGGTGTCTACTATGCAGAAGAAAGAGACAAGGCTGGTAACAGGCTAATATCTTCTACAGTAATACCAAATAGGGGTGCATGGCTAGAATATGAGACAGATTCTACAGGTGTAATATCTGTAAGAGTTGACAGGACTAGAAAGCAGCCAGTTACAGTCCTATTAAGGGCCCTAGGTATAGGCACTGATGCAGAAATAATCAATCTTTTAGGTGATGATGAGAGAGTTTTATCAACACTAGAAAAGGATAGTACCACAAATGTTGATGAAGGTTTGATTGAAATCTATAAGAAGTTGAGACCAGGTGAGCCTCCAACTGTAGATAGTGCTTCATCACTACTAAATTCACTGTTCTTTGATCCAAAGAGGTATGACCTTGCCAAGGTTGGTAGGTATAAGTTCAACAAGAAGCTTGCCCTTTGCTACAGGATTATGGACAAGGTGGCTTCTAGAGACATTGTCAATCCAGAAACTGGTGAAAAGTTTGCTGAAGCTGGAGAAAAAATATCTCTAGACCTTGCTAAGGAAATCCAGAATTCTGGTATCAATGCTGTTTGGATAGCTATAGATGATGAGAAGGAAATAAAGGTAATAGGTAATAACTTTGTTAACATAAATTCTCATATCAACTTTGATATATCTGACCTCAATATAAAGGAAGATGTACACTATCCAACATTAAAGGAATTCATGGAAACATACCAAGATGAAGCTCAATTGAAGGAAGTATTGGCTTCTAACTATAAGAAGTTGGCTCCTAAGCACATCCTATTAGACGATATAATAGCATCTATATCTTATGAATTTGGCCTATTCTACTTAATCGATGGTAAGGATAGAGTTGGTAATATAGATGACATAGACCACCTAGGAAATAGAAGAATCAGGTGTGTAGGAGAGCTTCTACAGAACCAGGTTCGTATAGGTTTCTCTAGAATGGAAAGGGTAATAAGAGAGAGAATGACAGTTCAGGATATGGACACTATCACTCCACAGGCCCTAGTTAATATTAGACCTGTATCTGCAGCAATTAAGGAGTTTTTCGGTTCTTCTCAGTTGTCTCAGTTCATGGACCAGACCAATCCATTGTCAGAGCTTACTCATAAGAGAAGATTATCTGCACTTGGACCAGGTGGTCTATCAAGAGAAAGAGCAGGCTTCGAAGTGCGTGACGTTCACCACTCACATTATGGTAGAATGTGTCCGATAGAGACTCCAGAAGGTCCAAATATCGGTCTTATAAACTCACTTTCTACATACGCTAAGATAAATGAATACGGATTTATAGAATCTCCATATAGAAAGTATGACAAGGTAAACAAGGTTGTAACCGATGAAATACACTACCTAACAGCTGACGAGGAGGACCTATACGTTAGAGCCCAGGCCAATGAACAGTTGGATGAAGAGGGGCATTTCGTAAACAGCAGGGTAATCTGTAGAACTGTCCTAGGTGCCGTTGAAATGGTTCCAGAAGACAGGGTTGACTACATGGATATCTCTCCTAAGCAGGTAGTTTCAGTTGCCACAGCCATGATACCATTCCTAGAAAATGACGACGCCAACAGAGCCCTGATGGGATCAAACATGCAGCGTCAGGCAGTGCCACTAGTTAGAAGAGAGGCCCCAATCATTGGTACAGGTATTGAGTACAGGGCAGCTAAGGACTCTGGTGCAGTGGTAGTTGCCAAGAATGATGGTATAGTTGACAGGGTATCTGCTGACGAAATCATCATCAAGAAGGAGAATGGAGATAAGGATAGGTACAAACTACTTAAGTTCAAGAGATCAAACTCTGGTACTTGTGTGAACCAGGCTCCAATAGTAAGCAAGAATGAAGAGGTCAAGGCTGGCGATGTAATTGCCGATGGTCCAGCGACTGACCATGGTGAAATTGCCCTTGGTAGAAACTGTTTGATAGCCTTCATGACATGGGAAGGTTATAACTACGAGGACGCCGTACTTATCAATGAAAGACTTGTAAAGGAAGATAGGCTGTCTACAATTCATATAGAAGAATATGAGTGTGAAGCCAGAGATACAAAACTAGGACCAGAAGAAATCACTAGAGATATACCAAATGTTGGTGAAAATGCCATCAAGAACTTGGATGATAGGGGTATCATCAGAATAGGTGCTGAGGTAGACTCAGGAGATATCCTAGTAGGTAAGGTTACTCCTAAGGGAGAAACTGAACTAACAGCTGAAGAAAGACTTTTAAGGGCTATCTTCGGCGAAAAGGCTAGAGAGGTAAGAGATACTTCTCTTAAGGTTCCTCATGGAGAATCAGGTATCATAGTTGATATAAGAATCTTCACTAGGGAAAATGGAGATGACCTATCTCCAGGTGTAAATGAGCTTGTAAGGTGTTATATAGCCAAGAAGAGAAAGATAAAGGTCGGAGATAAGATGGCCGGTCGTCATGGTAACAAGGGTGTTATCTCTAGGGTTTTACCAGAAGAGGATATGCCATTCATGGCCGATGGTACTCCTATGGACATCGTCTTAAATCCACAGGGTATACCTTCTCGTATGAACATCGGTCAGGTACTTGAAATGCACTTGGGTCTAGCTGCTAAGAAGCTAGGCTGGCATGTTGCAACTTCAGTATTTGATGGGGCTAACGAGTACGATATCATGGACGCTCTTGAAATGGCAGGCTACCCAAGGGATGGTAAGCTAACACTATATGATGGACGTACAGGCGAAAGCTTCGATAATAGGATCACAGTTGGTTACATGTACTACTTAAAGCTACATCACCTAGTTGATGACAAGCTACATGCAAGAAGTACAGGACCATACTCACTAGTAACTCAGCAGCCACTAGGTGGTAAGGCCCAGTTCGGTGGACAGAGATTCGGAGAAATGGAAGTTTGGGCCCTAGAAGCCTATGGTGCATCTCATATCCTTCAGGAAATCCTGACAGTTAAGTCAGACGACGTTAAGGGTAGGGTTGAAACATATGAAGCTATCGTAAAGGGTGAAAATATACCAGAACCAGGAATGCCAGAATCATTCAGAGTATTGATGAAGGAATTACAGTCACTATGCTTGGATGTTAGTGCTCTTGATCAGAAGGGTCTAGCAATAGACATCAAGGAATCGGTAGATGAAGAAGAAGCTGTTGGCGAATTCAAGATAGAAAGCATCGTAACAGAGGATATAGAAGAAGGTCACATGATAGAAGAAGTTGACGGGGATTCTTATGATGAATTTAGTGACAATGAAGAGGGTGACTTTGAAGAAATAGAGGAATTTGTTGACGAAGATAACACGTAACGCTACTATTGTGTGGGATGGTCTCGGCTTGAAGGGCACATGTCACGTCTGGATTGACGGTGAGGGTGGTGATGACAGCTTTGGTGATGACGATTCTTACGATGAATACGAGGATGAATTCTAGGAAGACTAGGATTTTGATGGATATTTATTATCTATGAGGTAAAGATGGTGGTGTCTTGGTAGCTGTAGGTTTTAACAGTTACCAGGATGCGTTTAAATAAAATTAATAGTATCGAAAGAAGGGAGAGAACTCCTTGTTTGAATTAAACAATTTTGAGTCGATAAAAATAGGTTTGGCATCTCCGGAGAGAATCAGACAGTGGTCAAGGGGAGAAGTAAAAAAACCTGAAACAATTAACTATAGAACTTTGAAGCCAGAGAAGGATGGTCTATTCTGTGAAAGAATATTCGGACCTACAAAGGACTGGGAATGCCACTGCGGTAAGTACAGAAGAGTAAGATACAAGGGCGTAGTGTGTGATAGATGTGGTGTTGAAGTAACCAAGGCCAAGGTAAGAAGAGAAAGAATGGGTCATATAGAGCTGGCAGCTCCAATGTCTCATATCTGGTACTTCAAGGGTATACCATCAAGGATGGGTCTACTACTTGATATGTCACCAAGGTCTCTTGAAAAGGTATTGTACTTTGCATCATATGTGGTTACAGACCCAGGTGATACTGGTCTAGCCTACAAGCAGGTACTGACTGAAAGAGAATATAGAAATGCTGTGGAAAAGTATGGCTATGAATTCGAGGTTGGTATAGGCGCAGAAGCAGTAAAGAAGCTATTAGAAAAGATAGATCTTGAAGCTCAGTCAGCTGAGTTGAGAGAAGACTTGAAGGATGCAACTGGTCAGAAGAGGGTTAGGACTATTAGAAGACTAGAAGTAGTAGAAGCCTTCAAGAAGTCAGGTAACAAGCCAGAATGGATGATACTTGAGGCTATACCTGTAATTCCACCAGACCTAAGACCGATGGTTCAGCTAGATGGTGGTAGGTTTGCTACATCTGACCTAAATGACCTTTACAGAAGGGTTATAAACAGAAACAACAGATTGAAGAGACTTCTTGAACTAGGAGCTCCAGAAATCATAGTAAGAAATGAAAAGAGAATGCTACAAGAAGCAGTAGATGCCCTAATAGACAATGGTAGAAGGGGAAGACCGGTTACAGGACCAGGTAATAGACCTCTTAAGTCACTATCAGACATGCTAAAGGGTAAGCAGGGTCGTTTCAGACAGAACCTACTAGGTAAGAGAGTTGACTACTCTGGTCGTTCTGTTATCGTAGTTGGTCCAGAGCTTAAGTTCTACCAGTGCGGTCTTCCAAAGAAGATGGCTCTTGAACTATTCAAGCCATTTGTAATGGACAAGCTAGTAGAAAGAGGCTTTGCTCACAATATCAAGTCTGCCAAGACTATAGTAGAAAAGGTAAAGCCAGAAGTATGGGATGTACTTGAAGATGTAATCAAGAGCCACCCAGTTCTACTTAACCGTGCCCCTACTCTACATAGACTAGGTATCCAGGCCTTTGAGCCTGTCCTAGTAGAGGGAAAGGCAATCAAGCTTCATCCACTAGTTTGTACAGCCTACAATGCCGACTTCGACGGTGACCAGATGGCTGTCCATGTGCCACTATCAGTGGAGGCCCAAGCAGAGGCTAGATACCTAATGCTATCTGTAAATAATATCCTAGCACCTAAGGATGGTGCCCCAATAACTACTCCTTCTCAGGATATGGTTCTTGGTTCATATTATTTGACAATAGAAGCCCAGGAAGGTGCAAAGGGTACAGGTTCAGTATTCAAGGACTACAATGAACTATTATTGGCATACTTCAACCATAAGGTAGAATTACATGCCCTAGTAAAGATGAGATTAACTCTAGATGATGGAAGATCTTCCCTAGTTGAATCTACTGTTGGTAGGTTTATATTCAACGAGGGTATCCCTCAGGACCTAGGTTTTGTAGACAGGGACAAGGATCCATTCAGCCTAGAAGTAGACTTCCTAGCAGACAAGAAGTCACTAGGAAAGATTATAGACAAGTGCTTTAGAAGGCATGGAAACACTAAGACAGCAGAACTTCTTGACTATGTAAAGGCTATGGGTTACAAGTATTCAACAGTTGGTGGTATCACAGTTGCCGTTGCCGACATGGATATACCAGAAGCCAAGTATACATATATCAAGGAAGCAGAAGACCTAGTTGATAAGTATGAAAGGGCCTACAGAAGGGGTCTTATATCAAACGATGAAAGATATGAAAAGGTAATAGAAACTTGGACAGAAACTACTGACAAGGTAACTGATGCCCTAATGGATGGACTAGATAGGATGAATAATATATTCATAATGGCCCATTCAGGAGCCAGAGGTTCTAAGAACCAGATCAGACAGCTAGCAGGTATGCGTGGTCTGATGGCCAATGCATCAGGTAAGACAGTGGAAATACCAGTTAAGTCTAACTTCCGTGAAGGTCTATCAGTAATGGAATACTTTACATCTTCACACGGAGCTAGAAAGGGTCTAGCCGATACAGCTCTTCGTACAGCCGATTCAGGTTACTTGACAAGAAGACTAGTTGACGTCAGCCAGGACGTAATTGTAAGGGATATAGACTGTGGAACAAGTGAAACTACAGATGTATTTGCAATTAGGGATGGTAACGAGGTTATAGAAGACCTAAGAGATAGAATAATAGGTAGATATACTATAGATCCAGTTCTACACCCAGAAACTGGTCAAGAAGTGGTTCCAGGCGACCATATGATTTCAGAGGATGATGCAGATAAGATCATAGACTCTGGAATTGAAAAGGTTAAGATTAGAACTGTTCTAAACTGTAAGACAGAACACGGTGTGTGTGCTAAGTGCTACGGTAGAAACCTTGCTACTGGTAAGCCAGTAAATATAGGTGAAGCAGTAGGTATCATAGCTGCCCAGTCAATTGGTGAACCGGGTACTCAGCTTACAATGCGTACCTTCCATACAGGTGGTGTAGCCGGTGGAGATATCACGCAGGGTCTTCCTAGAGTTGAGGAGCTTTTCGAAGCTCGTAAGCCAAAGGGTCTAGCTGTAATTACTGAAATATCAGGTAAGATAGAAGTTGATGAAACAGCCAAGAGAAAAGAGGTAGTAGTTACTTCGGAAGATGGCCAGGCAGAAGCTTACCAGATACCATATGGATCTAGGCTAAAGGTAAAAAACGGCGACTATATAGAAGCTGGAGAGCCTTTGACTCAGGGTTCTATTAACCCACACGATATAGTTAGGGTTAAGGGAATTGGCGGTGTACAGGACTACATTGTTAAGGAAGTACAAAGAGTATATAGGCTACAGGGTGTTGATATCAACGACAAGCATATAGAAGTAATAGTAAGACAGATGCTATCTAAGGTTAAGGTTGAGGATCCAGGTGATACAGACCTACTGCCAGGTGGATATGAAGAAGTTCTTACATACAATAAGTGCAATGAAGAAGCTCTTGAAAAGGGTCTAAGGCCAGCAGTGGCTAAGAGGGTCCTACTAGGTATTACAAAGGCTTCTCTTGCGACTGACTCATTCCTATCAGCTGCATCATTCCAGGAGACTACAAGAGTCCTTACAGACGCTGCTATCAAGGGTAAGGAAGACCATTTGATAGGTCTAAAGGAGAATGTAATCCTTGGTAAATTGATACCAGCAGGTACAGGTATGAAGAAGTACAGAAATATAGCAATAGAAAAAGAGGTTGAAGAGGTTGCTGAAGAAGCTGTTGAAGCAACAGAAGATGTGCACAGCGACTACGATCTAGATGAAATGATCTAGTGACTCAAGTATAGGGGTCATATGATATTAGCTGTATAATATTTAGCGTTGGTGAGAGAAAAAATTCTCTCCCAACGCTAATTTTTTTGTAGGGACGTGTCCCTGTTGAGCTCGCAAAGCGTGCGAAACAATAAACCACCCGCTATGCGGGTGCGCGACAGATGTTATACAAAAAAATCACCATTCCGTAGTATAATTGAATTGTTCAAGCTCAATAATACGAATAGGAAGGTGATTTTATGGCTAATAAAGCGAACAGCTTATCTCACACAAAATGGATGTGCAAATATCATATAGTATTTACACCAAAATACAGGCGAAAAATAATATACAATCAGTATAAACAAAGTATAGGCCAAATTCTGAGACAATTATGTTCGTATAAAGGTGTAGAAATACTAGAAGGTCATCTTATGCCAGACCATGTACATATGCTAGTAAGTATACCACCTAAAATTAGTGTATCACAATTTATGGGTTATCTCAAAGGAAAAAGTGCACTAATGATATTTGACAAACACGCAAACTTAAAATATAAATTTGGAAATAGGCATTTTTGGTCTGAAGGATACTATGTAAGTACAGTTGGATTGAATGAAGCAACTATAAAGAAGTATATTCAAGAACAGGAAAAACATGATATAGCCATTGATAAATTGAGTGTCAAAGAATATGAAGATCCCTTTAGGGATGGCAAGTAGTACAAATACCCTTTAAAGGGTGGCGACGAGTCAAAGGCCGAGCTTGAACAGAGTGAAAGCCAGCGCCTTTAGACGCTGGCCGGTAACCCTTGGACTTATAGTCCTTGTGCAAACCTCCCGTTGGACGGGTGGTCATGATTTCACCTCATTTGGCAATAATATCAGGCAGAACTATTAAACTGTGAATAAAAACTTAAAGTTGTGATAGGTAACAAATTAAATAATAATATCGAAATTCAATAAAGATTGAAAAGAGGGCTTATGGAAAAACTGGAAAATACAGATAAAAAAGGAATTAGCACAAAGAGAAAGATTGGAAAGACTACCTATGAAGTTGTTGTACACTTCAATGAAAATGCGACTGAAACAATGCAAGATAGTAAAAAACATACTTACATATTATATAGGAGCTATAAAATAGGGATATTGATTTGGTAATGAGATCATTATCAGTATTAAACAAAAAATAATTTACAAAATGGCTTGCGAATGATATAATTTAAATATAAAAGATGTTGATGGTTTTTTTGTATTGTGGTTAGAAAAACTTATGCAGTTAGAAGGAAAGGAGAATTAAAGATGATTACAAAGAGCTTCGAAAGAAAATTAGAAAAACTTGGTGCATTTGAAATTAGCTTTGATATGTTGAAATTATCAGAAAAGAATGAGAAACATTTGAAATTTTTGAATGCAGGAAGAGGAAATCCTAATTGGATTAATACCTTGGGAAGATTAGCTTTTGCAAGACTGATGGAATTTGGCGTGTCAGAATGCAAAAGAACTCTAGATAAAGGAGATTTAGCTGGATATGTTGACTCCAATGGAATTGAGGAGAGGTACAATGCTTTTTTAAATCGTGACGATGAGGTGGATGTATTTCTTAAAAAGATCGTGGAGTATAGCGTAGACCATCTAGATTTAGATAAGAAAAGCCTTATTTTGGAGCTTACAAATGGCATTATAGGAAATAATTATCCGGTTCCTAGCCGTTGTTTGGAGAATACGGAGCACATTATCAATGCATTTCTTCAAAGCATTCTATATGGGAAGGCTAATTTAAGAAAAAATACTAAGGTATTTCCAGTAGAAGGCGGTACGGCTGCAATTGTTTATATATTTGATTCCTTAAAGCATAATGGACTACTTAATGATGGAGACCGCATTGCAATCAACACACCGGTATTTACTCCTTATATTCAGATTCCGAGACTATCAAATTTTGATTTAGCAGAGGTCGATCTTCAAGCAAGGGAAGAAAATCAGTGGCATATTCCAGATTCTGAATTTGAAAAGCTTTTGGACCCTTCTGTCAAGGCATTTATCTTAGTGAATCCATCAAATCCGGGTTCTCGTAGTCTTACAGATGAGAATTTGGAACAGTTAAGAAAGGTAGTTGTAAAGCGTCCGGATCTTATTATTATAACAGATGATGTATACGGTACTTTTGTAAATGGATTCCGCACTGTTTATTCCGTTTGCCCAAGAAACACTATTTTGGTTTATTCGTATTCAAAGCTTTATGGTGTTACAGGATGGAGACTCGGAGTTATAGCAATTAATGAAGATAATGTTTTTGATGAACTGATTAAGAAGCTTCCTGAGAAGAAGAAAAAAGAACTAGAAAGCGATTATTCTATCGTTACATTTAATCCTTCGGAAATGGGCTTTGTTGAAAGGATATGTGCAGACAGCAGATCTATTGGATTGTATCATACAAGCGGGCTATCTACACCACAGCAGATTATGATGGTTCTTTTCTCTATGACTCATTTGGTTCTTGAAAATGAAAAGGATCAATACATTGAAGCTTGTAAAGAAATTATAGCGATTCGTTACCACAATTTAATGTCTACATTAGGCTTACCTGAGGATAACAGTGATTCCAATGCTAAATATTATACACTGATTGACATATATCAACTTGCAGAGACAAATTATGATAAGAACTTCGCAACATGGCTTAGAAATGAATTTGAGGAAATAGATTTTCTTTTACATCTAGCAAAGGAAGATGGTGTTGTGTTGATGGAAGGAGTTGGTTTTGGAGCAACTCCTGGTACAGTTAGAATTTCAGAAGCAAACCTAGAGGACAATGATTATAAGAAAATAGCAAACCGTATTATATCCCTTTTGAAAGAATATTACGAAAAGTATACAAAAGAGAAAAAAAAGCTATAGTATGGAGGAATTTAAAATGAATATAGGTTTAATCTCACATGAAGTGTTGGAAACAGCACAACGTATTACGGTAACAGGCTTCTCTGATATAGCCCATTATTTGATTGCTAATCCAGTCATTTCTATCTTTATATGTCTTGCACTTGGATATTTTATTGGAAAGGTAAAGATAAAATCCTTTACGGTAGGTGCCACTGTAGGAACTTTGCTGGTAGGACTTCTCATTTCCCTAATATTGAAGGGGGCAGGAACTTACGAAATTGACGGAACGGTGAAGACAATCTTTTTCTCACTATTTATTTTTACTATCGGATATGAGGTTGGACCTTCATTCTTCGCAAGTTTAAAAAGATCTGGCCTTAAAATTATTGTCCTATCCATATTCTTCGCCGTGGTAGCTTTTGCAGTTTCGATTGTTTTGTTTAAGACTTTTGGTATTGGAGCTGGAGAAGCTGGCGGAATTTTGGCAGGTAGTCTTACACAGTCAGCAATCATAGGAACAGCGGATTCTACTATGAAGGCTATGCTTTCAGGAACAGAACTGAAAACGGCTGAAAGTCAAATGGCAGTTGCATATGCACTTACCTATGTTTTTGGAACGATTGGGGTAGTTGTGTTTTTGAGAAATGGTGCATCGAAGTTAATTGGTGCAAATTTGACAGATACAGTTAAGAAGAAAATTGAGCAAACAAATTTCCATGAGTCTTCTTCGGAAAACACTGTGGTTGGAAATATTAAAGCACGTGCATTTTGCTTAGAAAAAGGTGCAGAACTTATTGGCAAAACAATCGGTTCCATTGAAGAACAGTACGATGATTCTCTTACAATAATTCAGATTCTTCGAGATGGTAAACAGGTGAATCTTGCACCGGATGTGCAGCTTCTTGAGAAGGATACAGTTATGATTATAGGACTTCTTGATGCAGTATTAAATTTTGAAGCTTCTGGCATGGAGGAAACTAATGATTCAGAAGCTCTTAGGCTAGATGTGGTAAAGCAAGAAATAGTTTTAACTAACAATTTCTCTCTAGATGTTATAAAGAATCTTTCAGAAAATGGAATCGTCATTTCAGAAAGGATGAGAGATAACAATATTCTCCCTGAAGAGGAGGAGTTAAAGGCTCTTGATCACTTGATATTGGTGGGACCAAAAGCTGCTATTTCTAAGGCTGTAAAGAAACTTGGGTATGTGAAGGATACAGGAACTGAGACAGATATATCTTTTATCAGCATCGGGCTTGTAGTTGGTCTATTAATAGGTGCAATCAGCTTCGTTGTATCCAAAATTCCGATTACACTTGGATCTGGTGGAGGAGCTTTAATTGGAGGACTTCTGTTCGGATATTATCAAGATAGACATTCTAACTATGGACTGATGCCGAAAGCAACCCGATGGTTTTGTAAGAGTGTTGGATTAAATCTCTTTATAGCCATTGTGGGACTTATTTCTGGAGCTTCCTTCATATCTGCATTGCAATCTATGGGCTTAAAGGTACTATTAATTGGTATTTTGGTAACCATTTTGCCTCATATTGCTTCCGTTTACTTTGGAAGATTTGTGTTAAAGTTGGATGCTGTAGATATCATTGGTGCTCTATGTGGTGCTGGAACGTGTACAGCAGCACTTAACGGAGTTGTGGAGGAATATGATTCAAGTATTTTTGCTATAGCATATACACCAGGATATGCAATGGGAAATATTTTACTTACAGTCTTAGGTCCTCTTGTAGTAGCAATATGCATACATTAGTTATTTGAGTAGATAAGATAGATAGATTCATACATTTATTTTAAGGAAAAGTGGTTGTATAATATTTAGCGTTGGTGAGAGAAAAAATTCTCTCCCAACGCTAAATTTTTTGCAAAAAAATAGGAACACA
>ERZ773066.1173-NODE-1173-length-13698-cov-5.681668_pt1 | contig 13698 bp, 5 predicted proteins | sample MGYA00580573_ERZ773066 | MGnify/ENA primary metagenome ERZ773066 (study PRJEB29015, sample SAMEA2738128) | human oral metagenome | biome: human oral; feature: human-associated habitat; material: saliva | place: China | collected 2203 ... | reverse complement strand
TGGGAGAGAGTAACCTAATAATACAATAGCTGATAAGATACCTGCTCTTTTCTGGCGATTGAATATCTGATAGATAGTGAGGAGTGCGCAGATAATAGAGCTGATGTATAGTAATATATCTTCATCCATATTATAGAGCTTATTACTAACTGTTGGGAGTTGTTAATTGTTATGGCTTTTGATGTTTTACCATGTTCAGTCTGCAGAGTGTAAGTGCTTCTTCAGCTCGTCCAGCCATCATATAGGCAGGGAAGGAGTAAAGGGCGTTGATAGTCTTGAGGTTATACTCCATAGTCTTGCGTTTTATCCATGAAGATTCGTTTGCGATAACCTTTTCAGGGTCTTTCATCTGAATGGTTATCAACCTGTTACCTTTAAAACGTATTAGGGAGAAGTCGGCAATCTCGTTCCATAATATTTCCTCAGCTCCGCAGATAGAGATACCTCTATCGGTAAATTCTATTTCTTTCTTATGGTTTATGAGAAGTTTTACCTTTTTATAAGCCATAAACAAACCGCCACCACCAAAGAAGATGATGGAGAGAATGCCAGCAACTCTTATTATCCATAGTGGATAAGTTGTGGTGGGGTTTTCTATGGTAAGAAGCCATACGCCCAAGATGGTAAACGCAATACAACCTAAGTAGGCAAGGATTTTCTTTGTCTGATTCATATTCTATTGTTTAATATTCTTCATGCTCAATCCCACGCATTTGCGACGCTTATCGAGTTCGATGACACAGAATTACTGATGGAGGTGGTTGAGGGGGACTTTTACATCCCCCTTGCCTTCAATAAAGCCTTTGTGTTAGGTGCTTTCAGACCTGTGAAATCGGAGAAGATTGTCATTAGATCTCGAGTGTTTCCACGTGAGAGAATCTTCTGTCGGAAGTCATCACCCACCTTGCGTGTCAATGCTCCATGTTCAGCAAAATAGTCAGCAATATTTACTGCTAAGACCTCACTCCATAGATAGCTATAATAACCAGCCGCATAGCCTCCACCCCAGATATGGTTGAAGTAAGAAGTGGAATAGCGTGGTGGAATTTGATTGTTCAGTAGACCAATTTCTGACAATACCTTCTTTTCAAATTCTGGTGCTTCTTGAGCCGTCGGCACTTCAGAAGGTGAGAGGCAATGCCACGCCATGTCTAAGCAAGTAGCTGTAAGATTTTCACCCAATGAATAAGCTGAAAGGAAATTGAGCGAACCGAGCATCTTCTCACGTAAAGCGTCAGGCATTGATTCGTTGGTTTTGTAATGACGTGCATAGTGATTGAATACTTCTGGAATGCTGGCGAACGACTCATTGAATTGTGATGGCATTTCAACGAAATCACGTGACACGGCAGTACCACTCAATGTATTATATTTACAATTAGAAAGCATACCATGTAAAGCGTGTCCAAATTCGTGGAACATTGTTTGAGTCTCATCCCACGTTAAAAGCGTTGGTTGACCCTCAGGTGCTTTGGCAAAGTTACATACATTATATATTAATGGTATTTGATTTCTATCTGAACTTTGTTTGAGGAAAGCACTCATCCATGCACCACCTCGTTTTGTTGGACGACGGAAGTAATCGCAATAGAATAAAGCTAATTGCTTACCATCTGCATCAAGCACGTCAAACACTTTCATATCCTTGTTATAAGTAGGGATATCTTTGCGCTCACGGAAGCTAAGACCATAGACACGATGAGCGGCATAGAAGATACCATTCACAAGCACTGAGTCAAGATTGAAGTAAGGCTTCACGTCATCATCTGAAAAGCTATACTGGTCCTTCTTCATCTTTGCCGAATAATAGAAGCGATCGTAAGGTTGGAGAGAAGTTGATGAGTTGATAGGTTGACAGGTTGACGAGTTACTTGCATTAACTTGCTCACCTGTCAACTTGTTCACTTGTTTATTCATATACTCTTCAATCGCCTTTGTTTGCGCCTCTGACTTTGGTTGATAAGCCTCAATCATCTGACGAAGAAAAGCATATACATTGTCTGTATTTTTCGCCATCGTATTCTCCAACGAATAAGACGCATAATTCTTATAACCCATCAGTTGAGCCTTCTCTGCACGCAAGCGAGCAATCTTTACAATGATAGGGAATGTGTTGTAAGCCCCTGTGCCATCCGTGCGATGGATAGACGCATTATAAACACGCTCACGCAGATTACGATTATCAAGACTAGCAAGGATTGGTTGTTGGGTGGTATTTGTAATTACAATACAATAAGGCGCTTTTCCACCACGACTCTCTGCATCCTTCTTGCATTGGGCTATATCAGCCTCGCTCAATCCTGATAGCTCTTTGATATCGTTGACCCATACAGTGGCCTCATTTCCAGCTTTGGGTAACATATCACCAAACTCTTGTTGGAGAGTGGCTAACTCCTTATTAATCTCCTGCATACGAGCCATCTTCTCTTTTGGAAGTAAAGCCCCGGCATGAGTAAAACTTTTATAAACCACTTCCAGTAGTTTCTTGTCTTCTCCCGTGAGCTTTGTGTACTCATGGTCGTAAACATATTTCACACGTTGAAAGAACTTCTGATTAAATTTAATCTCATTCTCAAAGTTGGTCATCAGTGGAACGATGGTTCCTTGCACCTTCTCAATTTCTGGTGTCTTATCAGCTGACACCAATGCATAGAAAATATTTGATATACGCTCTAGGTTCTTTCCACTCCGTTCATAAGCCAATATGGTGTTAGTGAAGGTTGGCTTTTGCTTATTATCTGTAATTTTTTTTATCTCAGCCCTCTGTTCATCAATCGCCGTGCGAATGGCTGGAAGATAATCATTCCCCTTGATTTTACTGAAATCAGGGGCATTGAAAGGTAATGTACTCTGTTTCATAAGTGAATTACTAACAATCTGTGCACTATGCGCCTTCGACGTTTGGGCTTGCCCTGTAAGAGTCGTACAAACAAGCCCTGCGACAATCATTACATTCTTTAAGTTCTGTTTCATTTTACATAGGTGTTAGGTGTTTATATCCGCAAAGATACGATTAATAATGTAAGTAAGCAAGTATTCGAGTTGACAAGTTGATAAGTTGACAAGTTGACGGGTTTACGAGTTATTACTATGATTTGCCCACTCATGCGCTCACTTGTCCACTCGTTTACTTATTCACCCGTTTACTTGTTATTTTCAAATAAAATATTTATATTTGTGCAGTCATCAAAATAAACGTAATTATGAACGCAAAATTATTTAGAAAAGTATTCTTCATGGTATCCTTCTGTTTGTTATCATTAAGCGCAATGGCTCAGATACCATCTATTCCGAGACGCACAACAACCTATCGTAATTATCAACCAGGTGTTGTTTGGGGAACGCAATACGATTATTTGTCTTTGCGTTATGTTACTTATAACGACATCGCATATCTTGATTGTGGTCAGATAAGAGTATTGAAGAACTCTATTTATGCGCGTCATGGTCGTCGATTCCAAGACGCTCGTCTTCGTAGATATTTCCTTTCTCAATCATGGTATCGCCCAACGAAGAATGAGGTTAATCCACGAGAATTGAATAAGTTTGAGAAGGCTAACATCGCATATCTATTGAAATACGAGCAATAGACCATTGAGCTTTTGACCTTTTAAGCATCGAACTTGGAACATTGCTTTTAAAGCATTGTATCAATTACCTTTGTCTCATTGACCTTTAAAGTTCAATGCTTCAATTTTTATGTTTCAAAATCTGTTATAACAATATGTTCTTTTGTCATTCTGTCTAAAAACGTCATTCTTTCTAAAATTATAATCAGTCAATAAACAATATGTTCTTTTGTCATTCTGTCTAAAAACGTCATTCTTTCTTCGTATTCCAACTTTGAAATTTTATTTACTCAAATAACCATAAGATGAGAAGGATTATAAGCTTATTGATACCCCTTTTGATGTTCTTTTCTCTCGGTCTAAGAGCACAGAAGATTGAACAAATGTGGAATAATGCGCAAAGTATTGCACAAAGTAAACCACAGGATGCAATACGAGCGTATGACGAGCTAATGCTAAAAGCTGAACAAGAAAAACGATATGACATCCTTCTCAATGCTGGCGTTGAACGCCGTATGGTGACGATGAATTGGGCTCCAGATAGTCTCTTGCCTTATGCCGAACGATTGAAAAAACGTGAAGCACTTGTGCGTAAGAATGAGCCCGTACTCTCCTCCATTTATAGTACATTACTTTGTGCATTGGGGCAAAGTGATAGTCCTGATGGGCAAGCGTATGCCCAACTTGCTTTGGCTCATCCCGAACTCTTGGCACACACACGTGTGAAAACAAAGGGAAACACGATTGACAAGTATTTTCATTATGATCTCTTGCATATAATAGGCTATACTTTGGGTGAGTTCTCCACGCTCAATTCTTATTATTCGCGTGTGGGTAATCGACCAGCCACCTTTTTTATAGCCCTCGAGAGATTAAAACAAAATGCACCAACGGATAAAGCCAGTCTTTTAAAGTCAAATTATCTTCATCAGTTAGATTCTCTTGCACAGGCTTATCATGACATTAAGGAAGGGGCTGAGGCGTCAATCCTCTTTTGTCAGCTCCAGCGAGAATACGCGCTTGTGAATGATAGTGTTTTACTGGCTAATGCCGAACGAGCCATCCGTCAGTGGACTTCTTATCCTCGTGTCAATATTCTTCGACAAATGGTGTCTGATATGACACGTTCCTCTCTATCTCTTTCCCAAGAACGCTCACTTTGGTCAACTGATGAAGAGATTAGTCTTACGTTGGCGTATAAGAATATAAACAATGTAAAAGTAATTGTACGAAAAATTAAAGAGAAGAATCTTAATTGGGAAGACAATGATATAGACGATATGGTAGAGCATGAAACGATACATAGTAGGAAATGCTTTTCACAAACATATAATTTAACAAATACCAATCGTTTACGCCAGTATCGAGACGAAATTAAATTACCAAAACTCAAGGCTGGTATGTATCTTCTTGAATTGAATACTAATCCTAAGACGATAGGTGAGCGAACAATGTTTTTCGTTAGTGACATTCGATTGATGAGCCTTCCACAAGCTGGTGATACACTTCGTTTGGCAATCGTGCGAGCAAAAGATAGTCAGCCCATTCGCAATGCTTCTATCCAGTTGGATAAGGGTAAACCGATAGCCGTGAATGATCAGGGCGAATTACGTCTCTATGATTATGAAGATTCCACCTCCTTATATGTTATTACGCCAGAGGGCGCTCATCTTCCTCCCATTGATGTGGATCAGTTGAGTGATTATAATCTTGACAAAGCAGATACCACACGCATGAATATTTTTCTTGACAGAGGAGTCTATCGACCTGGTCAGATTGTCCACGTGGGGGTTATTCGTCATCAAATAAATCATACAAAAACAAAGGCTTGGAGTAATGCACTTACAAAACTATACTTGCGTAATCCACAAGGAGAAATCCTTGATTCTGTCAGTATTTTTACGGATGATTATGGCACGGCACACACCTCTTTCACCTTACCTAATAAAACGCTTAATGGCTCTTATACGATAGGGGAAGGGTGGAATGTGGCTTACTTCCGTGTGGAAGAATACAAACGCCCCACATTCACCATTGAAATTTCCAAACCAACAATGTACTATGCTTTAGGCGATAGTATCACGCTAGAAGGTAAGGCTCAAAATCTGATGGGCGAACCTGTAAGACGTGCGAGGGTGGTCATAAATAGAACCTATCTGTCTGATACAAAGCCAGATACACTCTTTACTGATGACAGAGGGCAATTCTTGATTCCAATGAAACTCGATAGTTCGGTAAGGACAGGTGTGTCACGTAATTTCTTCTCAATCAATGGTACGCTTACTGATGGAACTGGTGAACAACAGACGTTTAATTATACCGTCTATGCCGATGACAAACGGGCTCATCTTACGATTCAATCAGATGGCGATTATCGAGTAGAACTTCATCACTTGCCCCAACTCTGTTTCTTGTTTACAAACAGGTGTGGAGTATTACAGAAAGGTCGAGTTAAGTATTGGTTGAAAGGCTATGAAAGTGATGTTCAATCTTGTGAGGTCAGTGAGAAAACTTCGGACAAACCAGAAAACCATTCTGTCGGCGTTATCACCCTACCTTTGCCTACAAATGTAAAGAAAGGTTGGAATGAGCTCATAGCGACTTGTGAGGGTGATACGGCTCGTTATTCGTTCATTCTCTTCGATGAAAATGATAAGCATCCGTGTGAAGGGATGAATGGGTGGTTCTATGCCACAGGCTCTGATTTTGGAGAAGGTGATAACTCCTCTGTAAAAGTTTATGTCGGCACAAGCAAGAGAAATATCCACGTACTTTATTCCATTTTTACCCCTGAAAAAACATTAGAAAATGGAACGTTAGAATTGAGCGATACCATCGTCAATCGCACTTTTACTTATCGTCCAGAATATGGGGATGGTATTACCATTTGTTATGCTTACTATGTAGATGGTCAATTCCTTAGTTTTTATCAAACGATTAATCGTCGGCTCGATGATAAAAATTTGAATCTCTCATGGACCACTTTCCGTGATAGACTCGTGCCAGGAGATAAAGAAACATGGAGGTTGAAAGTTTCTACACCCGATGGTCACCCTGTGCGTGCCCAGTTAATGGCGACACTCTATGACAGGGCATTAGATGGGATTGCCGAGAATCAATGGAAGTTTTCATTGGGCGATCGACTGACCGAGGTTCGTGTCGAATGGTTAGGGACGGACAAGCTATTACACCATTACATGAGTATTTATTCTCACTCACCCTCAATCACTTACGATTATCCTTCCTTAGACATGGGGCTAGCTGGAGGCGCAAAACTTATCGTTGAAGGTAAGGTTGTTGGTGAAGATGGAGAACCCATCATAGGGGCGAATGTCATGTCATGTGAGAGAAGTGGATTAGGAACAGTGACTGACATTGACGGGCATTACCGATTGAAGGTGCACTATGGCGAGACGCTCCAGTTCTCATACATTGGCATGCAGAGTGTTGTGCGTAAGGTCTATGGTTCACGATTGGATATGACCATGAAAGAAAACAGTGATCAACTCCAGGAGGTAGTCGTTACAGGTTATAGCTCTGTGAAGAAAGAATCTCTTACAGGAAGTGTGATCGTTGTAAAGAATGTTTCTTCTCTTTATGGCTCACGTGCCCCTACTTCTCCTATGTATATCCCAGAAGAAAGGACAAGTTCCTCTTTGACACTTTCCCCTGAAGAATTACAACATTTGACCAACCTTCCGATAAGAAAGAATTTTACGGAACTAGCCTTCTTCTATCCTAATCTGATGAGTGATACAGAGGGTAATGTCACGCTCAATTTCACCTTACCAGAGAGCGTAACCTCTTGGCAATTCATGGGTTTGGCGCATACCCAAGACATGAAATTTGGATTGATTCGCTCATCGATATTGGCCCGTAAACACCTGATGGTTCAAACGAACCTCCCTCGATTCATTCGATTAGGAGATAAGGCAAGTATGAGTGCGAAAATATTTAACGTGACAGATAAAAATATAGATGGAAAGGCCACACTTATCCTCCTCAATGCAGAGAATGAGAAAATCATCCATACAGAGACACAAGCCTTCCAACTGAAGAGTGATAGTACGCAGGTGGTAAAATTTTCTTATACCCCAGCAATGAATAATACGCCCTCCTTGCTCGTATGCAAAGTCATAGTGACAGATGGAAAAGTGAGTGATGGCGAACAGCATTATCTCCCTGTGTTAGATAATAAAGAACTCATTACACAAGCAATTCCTTTTACACTTATTGGTAATGAAAAACTGACATTCCATCCCCATCAACTCTTCCCGACAAATAGTGAGCATAAGGGTATCTATCCTTGCTTGCGGGTGGAATATACGAAACACCCCGAGACAATGATTATTGATGCCTTACACGCTTACACCCATCCAGTGGATGGATGTGCAATCTGTCAGGCTATGGCGTATTATACCACAAGACTGGGGCATGAATTGGCAAAGGCTCATCCAAGTTTGTTTGAGGTGAGAGATAGTATGGAAAGAAAACATCTTACATCAAATCTTGAAAAAAATGAAGAATTAAAATCCCTGTCTTTACAAGAAACGCCATGGACTTTGACGGCAAAAAAAGAAACCGAACAGAAGTTGGCTTTAGTTGATTTCCTAAACGAAGCAAAGATGTCGGAATATGAGAAAGACTTGACAGAACGATTGCGTGAACTCCAGCAAGCAGATGGCTCATGGGCTTGGTTTAAGGGAATGTCGGGTAATCGGTGGGTCACTGAGACGGTCATGGAACTCCTTGTTCGCCTTAACGCTATGATTGGGCACCAGCGAGCTATTGATGAGATGATGGAGAAAGGTTTTCATTATTTAGCCCAGGGAAAGACCGACTTAGAGGAACTTTACCTACGTGCATTAGATGGGCGAGGCGCAAAGGAGACACTCACAAAACATGGTAAAAAACTTATACGAAGTTTAAAGAAAAACGCCTCCACGTATGATATCTATTCGTTGGCACAATCAGCCATCCTTCTTTATCACTATGGTGAGCAAAAGGAAGCCCGCCAGCTCGTAGAGACGTTGAAGCAATACACGGTTTATGACCAACTCAAAGGGCGTTATTATGATAGTCAGCGTGCTGGGTATTCATGGCTTGATTACAAGATTCCGTCCCACGTGTCGACTCTTGAAGCCCTACAAATGATAACGCCAGAAGATCGTCTTACGATTGCCCAAATGAAACAATGGCTCTTGCAGGAGAAGCGCACACAATACTGGTTGACGACCATAAATAGTGCGAATGCAATCTACGCTTTCTTGAATGGAAAATCTCTTACAGATGCTCATACATTTAGAGATACAGAAACTCATATTTTCAGTGCTGATAAATTGAAAGGAATAAGAGATATTTCTTTGTCAGGTGAGGGACGATTGTGGGTGAATGATAAATATAATGAAACAGAATTAGCGTCTGATTCTCAATCTGTTTCACCTACTCATGTCAACTTTGGAGCCCTTTATTTTCAATCCATTCAATCCGTCAAGGATCTAAAAGCCCCGAAGGGCGAATTGCAGGTCAAGCGAGAAATCATCCCCTTACAGGCTGGGGCTTTACAGGTGGGGAGTCATGTGAAAGTGCGCATAACACTTACTAGTACACGTGATCTCGATTTTGTACAAATTATTGATAATCGTGCCGCTTGTATGGAACCTGTTGATAAGACGAGTGGGTATCGTTATGGTAGAGATTGTTCTTATTATTTAGATGTCAAAGATAATCGCACGAACTTGTTTATCGGAATGTTACCCAAGGGCGTGCATGTAATAGAACAGGAGTATTATCTTGATCGTTCAGGAACTTATACGACGGGCACCGTCACGGCTCAATGTGCATACGCCCCAGAGTATATTAGTACGGAGAAAGGATTACAATTCAGAGTGTTTTGAGTGGAGATAAAATACGTTAATATGGAGAGAAAACAGTCTGATACTTATCATATTCTGTGCTTTCATTTGAAATAATATGTTGTAATCTATATTCATTGTATGATATTTTCCGATAGTATTTCATACTCTAATTAAATGGTATTAAGCCTCTTTTGATTACAAGGAAAGTCTCTCTTTGATTGGAAGAAATACCCTTTAATATTATTCCTTGTATGTAGATAGAATGCAATGTTTTGTCATCTTGCATTTTTAGTTCTCAGAAATATATATTATCTTTGCAAAGAACATTTAGGAAAGAGATTAGAAATGATATCAATAGAGGGACTGACGGTGGAATTTGGCGTGAAGCCATTGTTTAAGGATGTTTCATTCGTCATCAATGAACGAGATAGGATAGCCTTAGTTGGAAAGAATGGTGCTGGAAAATCGACGATGTTGAAAATCTTGTGTGGTCTTCAGAAACCAACAAGTGGTGCTGTATCAGTACCCAATGATTTGACGATTGGATACCTGCCACAGGTGATGAAACTTTCTGACGATACAACGGTGAAGGAGGAGACACGTAAGGCTTTCGCTGACAAGACAAAGATGGAAGAGAAGCTCAAGAAGATGGAGCAAGAGATGGCCGAGCGTACTGACTATGAGAGTGATAGCTATGCCGAACTCGTTGAACGATTTACGACAGAGCACGAACGCTATATGATGATGGGAGGTGAGAATTATGAGGCCGAGATTGAACGTACTTTGACAGGTTTAGGTTTTACGCGCGATGATTTTGATCGTCCTACACGTGAGTTCTCTGGTGGATGGCGTATGCGTATTGAATTGGCGAAGATTCTTCTCCGTCGTCCTGATGTGCTCTTGCTTGATGAGCCAACGAACCATCTTGATATTGAGTCCATTCAATGGCTGGAACAATTCCTTGCACAGAGTGCTAAGGCAGTTGTCCTTGTGAGTCATGACCGAGCATTTGTTAATAATGTCACGAATCGTACACTGGAGATAACCTGTGGGCATGTGGAAGATTATCGTGTGAAGTATGACGAATATCTCGTGCTTAGAAAAGAGCGTCGTGAACAACAGCTTCGTGCGTATGAGAACCAACAGAAGGAGATTGCTGATACAAAGGCGTTTATTGAGCGTTTCCGTTATCAAGCCACCAAAGCCGTACAGGTTCAACAACGCATTCGTCAGTTGGAGAAGATTGTGCCAATAGAAGTGGACGAGGTGGATAATTCAGCTATGCGTCTGAAGTTTCCTCCATGCCTGAGAAGTGGAGATTATCCAATCATTGCTGAGGGCTTAGGGAAGACTTATCCCAATAGATTGCACAGTGATGGACCAGGTCAGACGGTGTTTGAGGGGGTCGACCTGATTATCAAACGAGGTGAGAAAGTGGCTTTCGTCGGTAAAAATGGTGAAGGAAAGTCTACTTTTGTGAAGTGTATCATGGGCGAGATTCCTTTTGATGGTACGCTGAAGATAGGTCATAACGTACAAATAGGTTATTTCGCACAGAATCAGGCACAATTATTGGATGAGAACCTTACGATTTATGAAACGATTGATAGGGTCGCCACAGGCGATATGCGTCTGAGAATCAATGATTTGCTCGGTGCGTTTATGTTCGGTGGAGAGACGTCGGAGAAGTACGTCAAAGTACTTTCAGGAGGTGAGCGTTCGCGTTTGGCGATGATTAAGCTATTGCTTGAGCCAGTGAATCTTCTTATCCTTGATGAGCCTACCAATCACCTTGATATCGCCTCAAAGGAAGTGTTGAAGGAAGCCATCAAAGCCTTTGATGGTACGGCAATTATCGTGAGTCACGATCGTGAGTTCTTGGATGGATTGGTAAGTAAGGTCTATGAGTTTGGTGGAGGTAAAGTCAGAGAGCATTTAGGAGGAATCTATGATTGGTTGAAAAGCCCCCTCCACTCAAGCCTCACCCCCCTTACCCCCTCTCCTACAGAGAGGGGGAGTGCTGAAAACAGTTTGCTGAAGGGTGGGAATAATAGTAAGCCATCATCTGCTGATAGTAAAAGTGTAGCTCCCTCTCTGAAGGAGAGGGCGGGGGGTGAGGCTTTTTCTTACGCCGAACGCAAAGAGATACAGAAGAAGATTCGTAAGGCTCAACGTGCCGTGGAGGAATCCGAAAGCAAGATAGCCAAGTTGGAGGCACGTAAGAAAGAATTGGATGATCTATTGATGACACCCGAGAACGCCTCGAACATGGAGCTTGTGACGGAATATACCAACCTTCAGCGTGAACTTGATGAGGAAAACGAACGATGGCTCATATTGTCGGAAGAGTTGGAAACTCTGAGGCTTTGAAAAGCCTCCCCTGACCCCTCCAAAGGAGGGGAGCCGTAAGCTAGCTATGGTGTTTTCTTTGATATTTTGTGTTATGCTTATAACCTCATTTAGCTCTTTGTGAGCAAATTGTTTCCTATACTCCCCTCCTTGGGAGGGGGTCGGGGGGAGGTTTTTAAATTTTATAAAACATATTTACTATGCGTATCAAAAAACTTTTACCAATGATGTTCCTTGCATCTGTCCCCTTTATTGCTATGGCACAGGGTCAGGCAGGTATCAAGGCTGAAAATCTCGACAAGTCGGTACGTCCGGCTGATGATTTCTTTACGTTTGCCACAGGTGGATGGCAGAAGCTCAATCCCCTTCCTGGCGCTTTCTCACGCTTTGGTTCGTTCGACCAGTTACAGGAGAACAATAACAAGCGGATTAACACAATCCTTACAGACTTGCTCAAAAAGCAGGGCAAGGAAGGTTCGGTAGAGAAGAAGTTAGGCGATTTCTATAAGCTCGCTATGGACTCGGTTCGTCGTAATAAGGAAGGCGTAAGTCCTGTTAAACCTCTGTTGGACGAAATGGAGAATGCAAAAACGTTGACCGATCTTCGTAATCTTCAGATTAAGTATGCCTCTTTTGGATATGGTGTACCCTTTGGATATGGTTTCGATGCCGACCAGAAGAATGCTAAACAGAACATATTAAATCTTGGTCAAGGAGGTTTAACACTTGGTCAGAAGGAATATTATCTGGATAATGATAAAGCCACGAGCGAGATTCGTAATGCTTATCGCCAGTTTATTGTCAATATGTTCCGACTCTTTGGATTCTCTGACACACAGGCTCAAGCACGTCGTGATGCTATTATGCGTTATGAAACAATGTTAGCTTTGATTTCAAAAAGTAATACAGAATTACGTGATGTTGAGGCCAATTACAACAAGATGACGCTTGATGAGTTCAAGGAGAAATATCCTAATCTTCCTCTGGAATCATTGGCGAATGCTGAAGGTATACAGAGTAAGGATATTCAAACAATGGTGGTTGGTCAACCCTCATTCTTCGCAGGCGTTGATAAACTAGCATCTACTGGTAATGCAGATGAACTTCGTGCACGAATGGAATGGGATGCAATCTTGTCGTCAGCTAATTGTTTGAGTGATAATGTACGTGCTGAATATTTCAACTTCTTTAGTAAGACCATGCGTGGAACCAAGGAGGATTATCCTCGTTGGAAACGTGCCACACGACAAGTGGAAGAACAAATGGGCGAGCCACTCGGACGTATTTATTGTGAGCGTTATTTCCCAGCGTCAAGTAAGAAACGTATGGAGGAATTAGTTAAAAACTTGCAGGTGAGCCTTGCCGAGCGTATTAAAGCACAAGATTGGATGAGTGAGCCGACAAAGAAAGCCGCTCTTGATAAGCTCTCTACCTTCTATGTGAAGGTGGGTTATCCTAACAAGTGGAAAGATTTGAGTAAACTTACAATAGACCCATCAAAGTCTTTTTATGATAACGTTCAGGCATGTCGTAAGTTCTGGGCTAACGTAACTATTCAAGAGAAAGCTGGTAAGCCTGTTGATAAAGATGAATGGTTGATGACCCCACAAACGGTGAATGCTTATTATAATCCTACGACAAATGAGATTTGCTTCCCAGCAGGTATTCTTCAGTATCCATTCTTTGATCCTAAGGCCGATGATGCCTTCAATTATGGAGCTATCGGTGTGGTGATTGGACATGAGATGACGCACGGATTTGATGATCAAGGACGCCATTATGATAAGGATGGTAATATGACAGACTGGTGGACCAAAGAGGATGGTAAAAACTTTGAGGCTCGTACAGGTAAGTATGCTGACTTCTTCAGTGCTATCAAGGTTTTGCCTGATCTTAATGCGAATGGTAGGCTCACATTGGGT
>ERZ773066.1165-NODE-1165-length-13750-cov-10.696897_pt1 | contig 13750 bp, 14 predicted proteins | sample MGYA00580573_ERZ773066 | MGnify/ENA primary metagenome ERZ773066 (study PRJEB29015, sample SAMEA2738128) | human oral metagenome | biome: human oral; feature: human-associated habitat; material: saliva | place: China | collected 2203 ... | reverse complement strand
AGTATGTAGTGCTTGCAAGACCGCAAGTGAAATGGCTGTGCAAGTCGATTGGCAATTCGCCAAAACGTTTTTTGAATGTGGAAACCAAATCATATGCATCAGCAGGTCCTAACAAACCGGACATATCTTTGATACAAAGAGAATCAGTACCCATTTCTACCAAAGTTTCAGCTACTTTCAAGAAGCTTTCAGTTGTGTGAACTGGGGAAATTGTGTATACCATAGCGGATTGAACGTGTGCGCCTGCATTTTTGGAATACTTAATAGCAGCTTCCATGTTACGAGGGTCGTTCAATGCGTCAAAAATACGGATACGATCGATACCATTTTTTACAGCAGCTTTACAGAATGCTTCTACTACATCATCAGAGTAATGTTTGTAGCCCAACAAGTTTTGACCACGAAGTAACATTTGTAGTGGTGTATTTTTTACATTAGCTTTTAATTTGCGAAGACGTTCCCATGGATCTTCGTTCAAGAAACGAAGACAGCTATCATAAGTAGCGCCGCCCCAACATTCAAGAGCTTCATAACCAATTTCATCTAAAAGGCCAAGCACTGGTTCCATTTGTTCATAACGCATGCGTGTTGCCAAAATAGATTGATGACCGTCACGAAGAACGGTTTCGCAGATTCTTAATTTTTTAGCCATGTTAATCCTCCAAATCGAAATAGTCTGTATATGTAAATTTATACATACAACAAACAACTATCTCATACCTATTTTTTACGATTTTTTTTGATGTCTGCTCACACAAGCTAAACACTCTATAAATCGTTAAGACATACTTATATTAGACTACTTATAAAATTCTTTGTCAACAACTATATTATGCCATTTACTCATAAATTCATGTGTCTAAAGATGATTTTTTCGTGATAGAAATCACACAAAACTACAAAAGAGCTAGCTTTTAGCGTGTATGTTTAATCAAATCAATTTCTCTGTAATTGCTCTTTTTAATGAGAAACTAAAAATTATACCGTAATAATTTTTAGTTATTATTGAAAAGGCACCAAACTATATCGGTATTTATAAATGTAGTAATTCGATAAACTTTGTTGCGTTTATAAGCTCATTAATTTTATTGATAATATAGCCTCCTACGTCAACTGCATAAATATGCAAAAGAACCTGTCCATTTATGGACAGGTTCAGGTTTATTAACAACTTTTAATAAATGCCATTATACAGCTTACTTTTCAGGTTTAACCTTTTTAGGAGCCGTTTCAAGAACGATATTCTTACCATCTCGTTTCACTTGAATAGAGAAAGCGCCTTCACCTTCTTTGAAGTACTCCATCTTGATATCTAGAAGCATTTTACCAATCATAGTCTCCACTTTTTCAGTTAAGAATTCACGATAGAAAGCATCTTCTTTTTGCTTTGGACTTTGATGAACTACAGGCTTTTTCGCAGCCCGTTCCATATCAAGCATAGTATCTTCAAAATTTTCTGTATCTTTAAAGTTTTTCAACATATCCGCATCGGATAAGCCTTTTTGAATTTTAAACTTTGCCATTTCTATCTCCTATCAATTCGAAAATCGCCTTTTTAACACGGACTGGTTCAATACCAGACATACAATATTGATCAGGCTTAGGACACCGTCGTTTACGACAACCTAAACAATCTAATTCATCATTTACAAGCACCTTAAAGGTCCCCGTTAGTGGTCCCCATAATTTAGGGTCCGTAGGTCCAAAGAGAGCCACTACAGGCTTATCAAGCGCTAATGCAATATGTAAGGAGCCCGTATCAGCTGTAACTACTACGTCGCAGCTTTCAATTAAGGCACCTACCTCTTGAAGTGTCGTCTTCCCTAACATATTCAGCATAATGTGATCAATGCCCTCGGCAGCCAAAGAGTCTATCAAAGGTTTGTATTGTGTAGCCTCTTTAGGCCCGCCTAAGCAAACAAAATTAGCTCTATATTGCAGTGATTTAATAAGGGAATACCATTTCTCTTGAGGCCATTCTTTCGTCGCCCAAGACGTACCCAAAACCAATCCCACACGTAGAGGTTTTTCTACTTCCCCACGATTTAAAGAAGTATGATTGTCAATCGTTTTCCACTGTTCTTCTGCCCAAGTATGCAACTTCGATGGTACATAGAAATCCATATGATACATCTTCTTAGCACTAACGGTATGTAATGTTTCAGTGTCCAAACCATTATCAACAGTTTTAAGAGGTGTTTCTAAATTAGCCTGTTTGATAACAGCCTCTTTTAAAAGTTGCGCCACCTCAACATAACGCTTGATAACATGGTCTGTACTTGGCTTTGTTTTATAGTTCGTAAATAGCCAGTTCAGCTCTTTAGTACCACCAAGTCCTAAGCGAATAGGAGCACCAGAAGCTAATAGAACAAGACCGGTTATAAGTCGACCTTGCACATCAACAGCTACATCAAATTTGTAGGGTTCTAATTTGGCTTTAAGTTCCCACCACATGCGCCACATTGTCGGGATATGCAGTTTTTTAGAATGTGCCTCGTATTCATCCCGTTCCCAGGGAATGATTTCATCTACATAGGGATTACCTTCTAAGAGCTCTACCATACTTGGCGTTACAATCCAGTGTAGCTTAGCATCTGGATATTGTTCCTTGATCCAGCGCGCCGCAGGTGTCGCATGCAGTATATCCCCAATGTAACTAAGGCGTACAAATAATATATTCATAGATATCCTTATGGTACATACAATATAGGAATAAAGCCTTTATAATGAAGCATTATAAAGGCTTTTTCTTAAGATTTCTTTTTACTATCACTAGTGTTAGATGATTTAGAAGATGTATCATCTTCGGTCACCTTTTTAGTTTCTTCACTACCATTCTTGATGATATCTTTTACTTCAGACAATTTCAACTCATTGAAAGTAGTAGGATGATTGTATTTATAAACTGGTTTGAAACCTACACCTAATTTGCCAGTGTAAACAGTCAATGCATTATTGTCCTCATCAACACGAGCAATATAGATTGTCTTATCTGTATCAACACCAATTAAGCGGAAACGCCCTGGTGGGTTGATAACACGCCAGCCACCTTCGATACCATTAAACATAAAGATATCGCCAGTTTTAACATTATCGTAGAAGAAGTTATCTTCATCGTAGAATACGCCGATATGACCGATATCAGTAGCTTGCATATATACACGACGTGTATCGTAGTTAGCATCTGTACGATAAATACGATATACATGCTCTTGAACTTTTACCTTCATATATACTACGTTTGTCGCTTCAGAGTACGCGGCATCTACGATTTTACTACCTTTTGGTAAGTCTTCAAGCTTGGTATCTACTTCATGGTCTGGATCATCCGCATTGAGACGAGCCATAACAACATCGCGAGAGTCATATAAGCCCATGATGGCATAGTTACGGTCAGGCATCCAGTTGAAGTAACTAATAGAACGCCCTTTCAAATCTATCGTCGTAGGCTTACTTTCATTAGCCTTGTAGATTTTTAAAGAGTTTTCTGTAACAACCGCCATAAATTGACGGTCATAGGATACATATTTAGTACCTTCCTTTACATCAGGGAAGTTTTTAGTATCATCTTTTGACGCACCTGCTACGTTAAATTCCGTAGTCGGTGCAAACATATATTGATCAAGGTATAAGTATATACCACCTTGCAGAAGAATACCTACCGCAAAGGCGCTCAGTACACGCGTAAAAGGTTTCATTTGTCCTCCTATTTCACGATAAACGCCGTTGGGATCATGCGTTCCCCTAACAAATCGGCTGGTTTGTTCACCACTTTACCATTGAGGTATAAGGTAGAACTAGAACCACCATCTAAATTCGCTGCAATGTAGCAACCTTTTTCAAAGAGAATATCTTGTACATCACGCAAGGTAGCACCAATGGAGTACCCAGGTTGACGACCATCGATTACGAGAAATAATACTGTACCATCTTTCTTTTGACCGATAGCAGTACGTGGGCCTACGCCCCAGCCACCATCACCTTCAGTAATCATCTTCTTACCATCCACGATAAGAGGCGGACCAAAGGTAATACCTTCCATAGCTTTCATATCACTAAGTTGAGTTTTATCGTAGTTACCAGCGATTAGATTACCAGATTTAGAGAAGCCTACAAAATCTACATCTTCATCAGGACCTACATCCTTACCGATAATGTACTCACCTTCATGCAAAATAAAACCATAAGGCAAACGACCTGTACCAGTACCATTAGGATCATGGAAACCACCGCCGTTGATAGCAGCTACCGCATTATTCATTTTAGCAATATTACTTGTAGTATCGCCCTTTTCTTGAATGTTAGCCGCTGTACCTACTTGGATACGACGAGGATCTGGAATTTCTAAGATATAGCCTACATAACGAGCAGACTGAATTTTTTCAAGGTTCAAAGACTTGTCTTCACGGGCATTAAACTTGAATAAATCTTGGCTTTTAACAACTCCAACAGTCCCCAAAATAGATTGCAGTTCTTCTTCATTGAACAACCACGTAATGTAATGAGGATGACGAGATTGTAAAATAGCACCAATAACGGCGCGTTTTACATTATTAAATGGTCCAAAGAGCACCACGAATGGTGAGGTCACAACGGTAAATAAGAACACCATTATGATGAACTTTACCCAATTCTTTTTGAACAATGTATTTCTCCTTATAAATCAGTGAAATGCTCGGTGCTAATGCGTTCTTCAAAATGCTTGATATCTACCGCATTACCTACCCAAACACGCAAAATGTTATATGGATTATCACCGGTATGAGCCCAGCCAGATTTCATAGCCATCCCCATTTTTATACCAGCCTTTTTAGATGCTGAGTCGGTGAATTCATTTTTATCTCCATATGGATAGCAGAACCAAGGATTATCCTTGATGCCCACCTCTTTAGCCAATGCTTCTTGAGCCTTTGTGATATTTTCAATTTGTTTCTCTTCAGATAATTGGCCCATTTCTACATGTTGAAAACCATGGTTAGAAATAGTGATGCCATTTTTGTGCATTTCACGCACTTGATCCCAAGTTAAACGCGTTCCAATATCGCCAGGATTAATAAATACAGTGGCTGGGAATCCATACTCTTTCATGAGTGGATATACGATTGTATATGTATCTGCATAACCGTCATCAAAGGTTAAAACAACTGGTTTTTCAGGCACTGCAGCACCATTTACAACGTATTCATACAATTGGTCCATCGTCAATGGATTATAGCCATTATCCTTGAGGAATTTCATTTGTTCTCGGAACAAATCCTCTCGAATAACCGCATCATTATCTTTATCGTCGCCGATTTTATGATACATAAGGACAGGAATGCCCGATGGATGTACCATCTTAACTTCTTTTACTGGTGGCGCTGAACTAGTAGGCTCTGTTTTTTGTGAAAGCAATCCACAACCTGCCACAAGCATTGCCATGGCCACAACCAATAGTGTTACTAACGGAATCCGTTTCATAGGTCCTCCTCTATCAGAACACAATTATATACAGAATATTATAACATTTCTATGAAGAATAGTAAAAACTCCACTCCATATACGTATAGCTAAAACAGATGATTTATAACCTAAACAAATATATTCTCTAGAATACCTTGAACTAAAAAGATATATCCTCCAAAACACCTTTAACAATACTTTATGTTGTAATCTAGAATGGAATGCTTTAATATTCTAATTATAATACAAATCACTAACACTATACGCTTTTAATCGATAAAGGATTTGCCATGAAAAAACGCTTAACCCTCATACAAATGGACGTTCACGTAAATGACGTAGAATACAACTACAATCGCGTTCAAGAGTTACTCTCTGAATCACTTACAGAAAATCCTGATATTATTGTTTTACCTGAAACTTGGAATACAGGCTTTCACCCATCAGATGATTTAATTACGATTGCCGACAGAAATGGGGAAAGAACAAAATCATTGCTCACCGCCTTTGCAAAAAAGCACAAGGTAAATATCGTAGGCGGCTCCGTTGCTGTGGCGAAAGATGATTTGGTATTCAATACATCCTATGCTTACAACCGTGAAGGTAAGCTCGTAGGTGAATATTCCAAAATGCACGGTTTTAGCCCCGCTAAAGAAGACAAATACTTTGCTGGCGGTACTCATACGACTCATTTTGAACTCGACGGAATCCCTTGTAGCACGGTCATCTGTTACGACATTCGTTTCCCTGAGCTGGTGAGAATGGCTGCGTTACCAGGTACTGAATTGCTATTCGTACCTGCCCAATGGCCTACGATGCGTCTACGCCACTGGCAAGTATTAAATGAAGTACGGGCTATAGAAAACCAACTCTTCGTGTGTGCCGTAAACGGCTGTGGCACAGTGGGCCGTGTTCAAAGCACAGGCCACTCCGCAGTATATGATCCATGGGGCACGAACCTCCTCGAGATGGATACTACAGAAGGCATCGCCTCTGTAGACATCGACCTTACCGTTGTGGAAGACATTCGCAACAAAATCAATATCTTTAAGGATCGTAAACCAGAACTTTATAACTTATAACTTAAAGTTACATCATAAAGGCACATTGTGTTGAACCACCTCCATTTATCATGGAGGTTATTCATTTAACAATGTGCCTTTTGTTTTGGATTTATTCGGTGATTAAAACTCAATAAGCTTCCACATTTCCTCTGGAACTTGTTCTAGCGGTTTATTTTTTGCCATAGCTTCTTTTAGGATATCAATAGTGTCTTGTATTTCTTGTTTATCCTTTGTATCTGGATCGTGGAGAACGACACGGTTCAACGAGTCTTGTCCAAATTGTTTTAAGTATTCTTTTTCTACTTGATTTAGTTCACGACGTAAGTACTTCATAATATATCCTCTATTTGTAAATATCTTTTCTATGACCAACTTCTAATGCTAAAATAACGCATCTATTGTCATTAATATCAGCAATGACTCTATAATTACCAATGCGATAACGCCACAGACCTGTTTTATTACCCGTCAATGATTTGCCTGAGTACCTAGGGTTTTCTACATTATCTACATTCTTTATGAGCCAATTAAAAAGATAGCGTTGCGTTGATTTATCTAATTTAGAAAATTGCTTGTCAAACCGTTTAGAAAATTCAAGCTTATAAGCCATATTTTGCACGCATTTCCGCCACAGAATAAGTAACTGGATCTTGCTTGTATTCTGCTAATGCTTTTTGACCTACCTTAAGATCAAATTCATCTTCAATCTTTTCTAGTAAAGCCTTCTTAAAGAGGGTAGAAAGTGTTTCATCCATAAACTCAGCATAGGTTTTAAATAACTCTTCTTCTTGTTCATTTAGACGGACTGAAATATTTGCCATATAAAAGCACCTCCTTATGTAATACATTGTATTACATAAGGAGGTCTTAGTCTATATTTTAAACTCCCGATCGTCGTTATTTTAACAAAATTTTATATTTATAATATTAATAATTTACAATGTAGATTGTATGTAACATACAATCTACATTGTTTTTTACATAGCTTATCAGATTGTAAAAAACAATGTAGATTGTATGTTACATACAAAAAAGGCATACCGCCCTTCTCTCGTCTCTCAGCGGTACGCCTTCTTATGTATATAGTTACTCTCGAACTATATCATGTGTCAGTCTGGCTTAACTCTCTCACAGTCCCTTTACGACACGCCAGTATGTCACCTATAATATACAATTTTAAACGAAATATGTCAACAGTTTATAGAAATTTTATCTTTAAGTTTTTCACAAAATATAAAATTTTCAAGATTAGCCACCAAAAGCTAAATAATCACGGGTTAGTTCTTGTTGTGGATGAGAGAATATTTGCTCTGTAGCGCCCCACTCTACAACTTGACCATCGTTCATAAATACAGTGTAATCTGCAATGCGTCTAGCTTGTTGTAAATTATGAGTAACAATGACAATCGTTTGTTTTACTTTTAACTCTGTTAGCAAGGCCTCAATATGCAAGCTATTTTTTATATCTAAAGCAGAGCATGGTTCATCAAAGAGCATTACTCGAGGATCTACGGTCAAGCTTCGCGCAATACACAGGCGCTGTTGTTGACCACCAGATAAAGAACTGGCCAAGCGCTTCATATCGCCATTGATTTCGCTATACAATCCAGCCTGCTCTAAGCATTGTATCGCTTTAGCCTTTCTATCTGTAGTAGATAGCTCTTTATAATAATTTAAAGCAAATAACATATTATCTTCAATGGTACCAGGAAATACGGTCGGTTGTTGTCCGATGAGACCGATTTGGCGACGTAGCATTTGCGAATCCATTGAGTCTACAGATAGGCCATCGTAAATAATTTGTCCATTAGTAACTTTTTTTTGTGCCTGTAAGCTACCGTTAAGTGTAGCTAGCAATGTACTTTTACCACAACCTGAGGGCCCAATAACAGCAGTAATAGCATGTTCTGTAATAGGCAAGGTTATGTGTTGCAAAATAGGCTGCTCACCAATGGACACCTCTATATTTTTAATATCTAATATTGTGTTCATCAAGATCGCCCTCCTATCCAGCGACAAATGATATTAATACAAAGTAATATAACCATCAACACGAAGGCTGTAGCATAGGCTAAATCTACTGAATAACCTTCGTTGACTAAAATGTACAAATGATATGGCAAGGCCATAAACGGATCTGTTATATTCGGTATGGACCGCGTATATAATACGGCGCCAGTGTACATAATCGGTGCGGTAGCCCCCATCGCATAAGCCGCCCCAAGGGCTATAGCGCTCAATCCGTCGCGCATGGAACTAGGTATGACCATATGCATCCATATATAACTTGGTGAAAGCCCCATATTGAGAGCGGCCTCATACGTTTCACGAGGAAACTCGTGGAATACTTTCACAAGGCGCAACGTAATAAAAGGTATAACCATTACCGTTAACGTAATCGACGCAGATAATAAGCTTTTATCAATACCTAAATATAAAATCAGCACACTATAACCGAACAAGCCAATCAATACAGATGGCAATCCGGACATACAGCGTAGCGTGAACAAGAAGCATTCTGATTTCCAACGAGAAATATTGCCATATACCATGTAAAGAGCACAAGGAATACTGACAATAGCCGCCATAGAAGCCGTTAATAGGCCCTCTAAAATACTGCCGATTATGGCAGGGAATATGCCCCCTTCTACACCGAGAGGCATGCCCGCTGGGTAGAGCCAGAGGAAATCAACGGTTATTAAGGGTCCACCATGATACACAATATAGATACAAGCAGCGATGAGTATTGCCATAACTAGGACTAGACTGCCATAAGCCCAAGTAGCTAATGCAAGATTAGATAACTTCATGATGACCGTCCTTTCTAGTTTTCCAAGAATACATATAGACTAGAACATTAGTCAGTATTAAAATCATTAGCAATACTAAAGCCGCTACATATAAACCGCTATAATGCAAGCTATTGTACTCTACACTACCCATTTCAAGAGCAATAAGAGACGGAATCGGCTCAGCCTTACCTAATAAGTTAGGCAAGATGGGCGCATTACCGACAACCATCATAACGGCCATGGTCTCTCCCATAGCACGGGAGAAGGCTAGAACAGAACTAAGAATGATGGAACCTTTAGCACTAGGTAATACTATAGCTTTCATGGTATGCCACGGCGATATGCCAAGGCCCAAAGCTGTTTCTTCATAGCGCTGACGATAGGTTTCGATAGATTCTGTACAGTGAGTCACAATATAAGGCAAAATCATAAAGGCTAATACGAGACTAGCCGATAAAATAGACTCACCGGTAGACAAAGAAAACATGGATTGAATGGCCGGAACCACTACGGCAAGGCCGATAAAACCAACAATAACAGAAGGTATACCGGCGATCATATCTATAGTAGATAAACAAAATTGGCGAATACGTGGCGATACGCCTAGACTCAAGCCTACAGAGGTACCAATGCCCAAGGGCAATGCCCATATCAAAGATAACAGTGATACATAGAGGCTAGCAGAAATAATATAGGTCAGACCTAATACAGGACTTTCTGCCATAGGCTTCCAGACTGTACCGGTTACAATATCCGTCCAAGACATATGGATCAAAGCGGGCCACGCTTCTATCGCCATATAGAGGACGAGCCCTATATATAAGGCGAGAACAGACACCGCCATAATCGGTACTATGCCAGATGTAAAACGATCTGATAAATGCATAGACTCTCCTTTCATAAGAAAAAAGCAAGGCCGCAGCCTTGCTTTTATTCTATCTGATTAGTTTACAGGAACAAAGCCCATTTTATGAATAACTTTACGGCCTTCTTCAGACTTCAAGTATTTTGTGAAAGCGTCTGCTACGCCGCCCATATTACCTTTACCTACGATAAGAAGTGGACGTTGAATTATATAAGAACCATCAGTAATCGTTTCATCTGTTGGTGCTACACCATTAACTTTGAATGCAACGATTTGGCCTTTGTTTTGAATCAACATGCCATAAGATGCGTAACCAATAGCATATGGATTTTCTTTAACTTTAGTTACAAGGGCACCCATGGATGGAGCTTGAATAGCGTCTTTAGTTACCTCTACAGAACCCATGATTTTTTGTTGGAATACTTCATGAGCACCGCCGCCAAGGTCACGTGTCACTACGATAATTTCTTGGTTAGGCAAGGATGGATCTACTTGATTCCAAGTTTTGTACTCACCAGAGAAGATTTTAATGATTTCTTCTTTAGTAAGGTTATCTTTTATAGCATATAAAGGATTTTCTGGATTTACTGCGATTGTTAAGGCATCAATACCTACTTTAATTTCGTTGTAATCTTTGATTTTTGCTTTTTCGCTGTCTTTCACTTCGCGAGCTACTAAACCAAAGTTAGCAGTGCCGTCGATAACGGCTTTAATGCCAGTGCCAGAACCACCAGAAGATACATAAATAGTAATATCTTTATCTGGTAAAGAGCTATCTACATGATTCCAAGTTTTATTTTTCTCTGTGAAATCTGTAGCGATTTTAGAAATAACTGGTGCCAATGTGGAGGAACCATTATATGTCAATTGTGTAGGCTGAGCATTTTGATTGGAACCACAACCTGCAGAAATAAGCATTGCTGCACCAACACAAGCAGCAAGAATTGCGCGTTTAGTAATACCTTTCATATATAAACTCCTTAATAAAGAATAAAGAACAATGATTTTTAAATAACAGTATGATTATAACAAAATAAATCTATAAATTTCAATACAAGCCCATTACTATAGGCTACTGTATTTCTATAGTTCAAAAACACTCACTACATTAGAAGTTATATTTATACCATACAAATTTTGCTGTAACATAACTACCTTATAAATTATTTTTCTAACTTTAATACTTAATTTTATCTCATAAATCATTTACACAAATTCTATGAAAATGTTAGTATTATCAGTGCAACAGGATTTAGTTATTAATAAAGAAAGGTAATAACTATGTTTTCATTTCTACAACCTAAAGAGGCAAAATCATCTGTACCACAAAGTATGATTATGAATCTATACTATAAATACAGATTTCAATCTTTAGTTGGTATTTTTATTGGTTATGCAGCGTACTATATTGTTCGCAATAACTTTGCCTTATCAACTCACTTCTTATCAGATATCCTCCACATGAGCAAAACAGAAATCGGTTTGCTATCTAGTGGTATGCTTATCGCCTATGGTTTAAGTAAAGGCTTTATGAGTAGTCTTGCAGATAAAGCAAGTCCTGCAAAATTTATGGCTTTTGGTCTGCTTTGCTGTGCAATTATCAACATCTTTATGAGCTTTGCCGACAGCCTTGCCTTCTTCTTAGTATTAGTAGTTCTTAATGGTTTCTTCCAAGGCTTTGGTGTAGGGCCGTCCTTCATCACCCTAGCCAAATGGTATCCGAAACAAGAGCGGGGCCGATTTGGTGCAATTTGGAACATCTCTCACAACCTTGGCGGGGGTATCGTAGCACCAATTGTTGCTGCCGCACTGTACTTTACGACTACTGATCATTGGCAATTAGGTAGCTATGGTATCCCTGCTATTATCGCTATCATCGTAGCGGGAATTATTTGCTTCTTAATTAAAGAAAGCCCTGAGCGTGAAGGTTTACCACCAACAAGTGAAATCATTGCTGACACGGCTCATAAAGCACACAGAAGCTCTGAAGCACCTCACATGAATACACGAGAAATTTTTGTAAAGTATGTATTGAAAAATAAAAATGCTTGGTACGTATCATTAGTAGATACCTTCGTGTATATGATTCGCTTTGGTATGCTTACTTGGCTTCCAATTTATCTATTACAAGTAAAAGGATTCTCCAAAGCAGAGATGTCTGTAGCTTTCTTATTCTTTGAATGGGCAGCTATCCCTTCTACTATTTTTGCTGGTTACATTTCTGATAAATTCTTTAAAGGTTATCGTATGCCTCCAGCAATTATCGCTGTAAGTATTATTTTCTTCTGTATCTTTGGTTATTGGCAAAGCGAATCCCTCTTATGGGTTACCTTCTTTGCTGCTATCGTAGGTTGTCTAATCTACATTCCTCAATTCCTAGCTTCTGTACAAACTATGGATATTGTACCGCCATTCGCTGTAGGCTCTGCCGTTGGCCTTCGTGGCTTTATGAGCTACATCGTAGGTGCAAACCTCGGTACAACATTATTCGGTGTTTTGGCAGATAAATTTGGTTGGAACGCAGGTTTCTATCTCTTAATGGTAGCATGTATTCTCTGCATTACATTCTGTGTGCTAGCACACTTCGGTGCAAAAGAATTAGATGCTAAAGAAGCAGAACTCGAACAACTTCAACTAGCTGAAGCTAATTAGTAACAATTAAATCCTAAGCAAATCAAAAAGCTATGAGTTGATTTCATATAATCAGCTCATAGCTTTTTAAATTTAAGGGGCTGTTTTGTTATAGTATATCCCTAATTTTCTAAATCCTATCTTTTAAAGAAAACAAAAAACACAATAAAGCCTAGGATTATATTCCCGCCCACTATATAAGGCCAGGTAAGGAAATTATGTATATCATGTAGGATTTGTATATCAAAGCTTGGCATAAAAAGTAGTACGTTTGCCAAAATCCAAACGATAGGTCCTACGAACTTCATTATCTTAACCGTATCCATTCTATCTTTAATAGCATCGGTTATCTCTACATCCTGTTTCACAGATACGTATTCTTTATTAATGTAAAAGCCCTTTGAATAATCCGTTTCAAACGCCCACTCTTGAACAGAAAACGTAGCAGTACCATCAGCATTTTCATACTCTTTATATTTAGCAGTATCAGTAATGCCTACGTCCACCTCACCCCAAGTGCCCGTTACCATCTCGTAACCTTTATCTACGAGTTTCATATCGGCTAGATCCGCTTTGCCACACAACTTGGAAAACTGGTACGCATCTCGCTTCTTATCCCAACGAAGCCAAAATGCCTTATTATTACTATGTTTAACTAACTTATACTCATACCATATACGCCCATGAGTATCAATGTAGCGTATCTTGCCTAAGATCGTATATACATCACTTCGGATACGCAGCGACTCACCATAATTAAATTTCATAATATTCTCTCATATATAAACTTACATACACAAATGTATAGTATTAATAACTATGATTGTACACGTAATATAAAAGCCTGCCTAGATGAATATAGCAAAAAGGACCTACAGTAAACTGTAGGCCCTAATATCTTATGGTGCGGTTGGAGGGACTTGAACCCTCACGAGCGTACGCTCACCACCCCCTCA
>ERZ773066.1163-NODE-1163-length-13767-cov-7.822200_pt1 | contig 13767 bp, 13 predicted proteins | sample MGYA00580573_ERZ773066 | MGnify/ENA primary metagenome ERZ773066 (study PRJEB29015, sample SAMEA2738128) | human oral metagenome | biome: human oral; feature: human-associated habitat; material: saliva | place: China | collected 2203 ... | reverse complement strand
CAATCGAAGCAGGAAACATCGGCTACAAGATTGCTCAGAGACTTGGCGGATTCGAAGCATATGGACCAATTCTTCAGGGTCTAAATGCTCCTATCAACGACCTATCGCGTGGTTGCAATGCAGAGGAAATCTACACAATGTCAATCATCACAGCAGCGCTAGCGTAAGCTGAAATATAGTAAGATCAAAACGCTTCCGAAGGGTAGCGTCCAGACTGTAGACAAAGCTCGTCCGAGAGACCTCGGTTCGGGCTTTTTCTATGTCATAAAACATATGAAACACCAGCAATTCGTGGTAAAACATTAGCGTAGAAATGAAAAATATTCACTTGATACGTGCAGACCAAGTACTGACTCTGTAATGCCGTACAAAAGGACTTATAGTAAAAAGGGATGCTTTTTCTTAAGAACCGGATAGGCATACGAATATTCATATCACACTTAATACCTATGCGGATGTTTTTAACCGAATGAACCTTGGTTCTGTAGAATTGCTTTATCGATATATGGAGGATATGGGGAAATAAAGATAAGGCCGGAGTTTATGCTCCGGCTATTGAATTTCACTGAAAAGTATCGTATAGTGAAATAAAGAGTTGGCAAAATTCAGAGTATATTACAACAGCTGAAAGAGGCCCTATTCCAGGAATAGTCGTATAGTGAGTATTAATATTCAGAATGAGTTCAATAATTTGCGAAGGTTCTCAGACGTGGAAGAGGGAGATTAATTGGTAATTAGCTGATTATACCGGTAGGTTATGAATGTGGGAAAGGTAGAAGAATGGAAGCTAGAGGTATAGAAGACAAAAGAGCTGAAATCGATAAGCGCCTTCGCGAAATACAGGATGAAGTTGCTCTAAACAAGAGGGAGCAAGCCTGTATAAATGAAGTTATTGATGAGATAAGCGAACTGAAATATATGTACGATAGCTTTAATGAGGAACGGCTACTGTATTGGGCCGGAACAGAGTTCGGTAGAGAGGTAGCGGAACTAAATGCGGAAAGGGAAGCCTTATACAGAGAACTGATAAGTGATGCGGAAGACGGAATTGAGGAGCGAAGACGTGCTATTCAAAGGCTCCTTAAAGAAGAACGTGAGTATGAAGATGAGCTTATGAAGATGAGGAGAGGCTATTGATATGAGTAAAAATATAGCTGTAAATAATGCACTGGCTAAAGATCACGCGGAGAGAATTCGAAGAGAAGCAGCAAAAATTGAAGAGATATCTTTAAACCGTACTAATGGACAAGTTGATGTAGGGTATACTGCAATTACAGATGTTAAAAGGTGCTATGAGAAATTAGATGCCATTAAAAAGAGATTGCAGCATAATTTGGAGAAGGATTGTGTCAATATTGCCAGAGTAGCAGATGTATGGAAGAAAGAAGACAAGAAAGTTGCAAGTTATCTAACGGTTCATTTTGAAGATATAGGTAATAGTAAGCTTAAAAGATAAGAAGGAAACGAACATATGTCAAGTGGAAACAAAGTAATTGGCAAGGAAGCAGCAAAGCGTATGCTTGATGAGATGAATACGCATATAAATGAACTTAAGAAAAACACTACCTCTATTCAGCGTGCGATAGATAATATGCTTGAGGATTGCGGCAAAGGAAAAACTCTACAAGGAAAGGGATTTGAAGCAGTAGAGGATTATTTTACCAGGACGTACAAAAAGCTGATTCACGATTTAAATAGTGTATGTGAATTGTTAATTGGAAGAAATATAGAGCTTAAGGATGCAATCCTTAATAACATATTTATGGAAACTTCTATGGGTGTAACTAGCCAATCTGAACTATATAAGGAAATAGCAGGACTTAAGAGTGAAATAAAAAAGTTGGAAAGAATTGTGGATAAGGACAACAGTTCAGGTATTGACTTAGTACTTGGGTTTGCCTCTCCTAAATGCACATTGTTCGAATCGCTATATAAAAAACAGATTCAAAAAATAGAAGAACAGATAAATAAAATGGATGTACTTGAAGATCAAACGAAAGAGCTTTACGAAGAAGTAAACGGACTCATTGAGTCTATCAAAAACAATGTAAATATAATCTGCAAAGATAAGCATTTTGATAGTAAAACAGGTATGTTTAAACCATCAGACCTTAATTTTGACAAGAATAGGGAAAAGATAGAAGCATTAACAAGAGATATAAGACTCAATATTGAAGCTCTCGACCCGGTAAATATGGCTACCGGAAATTACATGTACCGCAAGAACTTTCTTGTGACAAGCGGCGTAACTCCGCTCGTTTTGGAGCTCACATATAACAGTGTGGATAACTTCAAAAGGAGATTCGCATCTGCCGGGTGGACTCATAACTATAGGAATGAACTCACGATTTATGAGTCTAAGATTGTGGTCAATACAGACAGCGGTAGGCAGGAGACTTACATACTAAAAGGTGATAGTTATGTAAGTGAGGACGGTTTCACTTCGAGAAGAATTCAGCACATAGAAGGCGAAGAATACACATATAAGTATACTAACGAAAAGCAAGAGCAATTCTTCTTTGATGATATAGGTAGGTGTCTCAAGAAACTCACAGGTGAAGGCAGAGCTGTGCTGTTTGAGTACGATGAATTGCAGCTTAAAAAGCTCAGCACAGAATTCGGTACAGGATACATATTTGATTATGATGTCGCTGAAGATGGAGTGTCTTATGTGACTAAGGTATCTGACTTCTCCGGGCGCATCATTAAACTCAAGTATGAAGATATAGATGATGAGTTCAGCAGGACGGGCAAGATGCATGTTCTCTCTGAAATTCATGACGAAATGGGTAGTGTTTACTCGTTCAAGTATAACGATTTATGCAAGATGTATACCGTAATCAATGCGAGAAATACAGTAAACCTTATCAATGAATACGATGGCAGCGGAAGGGTTACCAAACAGATATTCCCGGATGGTGGCGAGATAAGGATTCAATACTATGAGATAGGGCGCAAGGCTATCGCTACTCATCAAAATGGCAGCCAAACTATTTATGAACACGATGATAAATTCCGAAGCACCGTGTCCAGATACAAGAGCGGATATGAGGAATTTACGTATAATGATGCAAACGATAGAACAAGGCTACGCGATAAGAATGGAAACATTACATCGTATGAATACGATGATAAAGGGAATGTGACCTTAGAGAAGACACCTGCGGGAGATGTCGTTAAGGCTATGTACTCTGCATCAGGCAAGCTGCTTTCGGTAGAAGTAAATGGCAAGGTCGTGGCAAAAAATGAGTATGATGACAATGATAATATAGTATCTTCAAGCGATGCGATAGGCAGGACCACCGGATATGAATATAACGAGCAGAAGCTTCCGGTGAAAATCATAAATCCGGACGATACAATCCTTGCAATAGGTTATGACGATAGAGGAAACATAACCGAGGTTATAGATGAGCTTGGTAATATCAGCAAATATAACTACGATGATCTAAACAGGGTTATTTCTACAGTTGACGCTAACGGCAACTTGGAGAAGTTCAGTTATAATGCAAGAAATGAACTGACCGCAAGTGTAAATCCTCTTGGAGACACAAGGACATTTGATTATAACGAGAGCGGAAAACTTACACATGTTGTTGACTATGATGGCAATGAAGAATTTGCCGAATATAACGAGCTGAATAAGATATCTGCATATATCGATAAAGATGGCAGTAGGACAGAATACTACTACAACAAGATGTGGCAGATTGAGCAGATTAAAGATCCGACAGGTGCAAAGACCATTTGTAGATATGATGCCGATGGAAACCTAACTAATATCACAGATGCATCATATTCAAGGATCAGTTACACTTACGATTCCTGTGGCAACATAAGCAAGGTTAGAGATCAGGAAGGATACCTTACAAAGTATACGTATGACAAGATGAATCGCATGACCTCGGCAGCGATGGCGGACGGAAGCACAGAATACTATGAGTACGATGCTTTCGGAAACGAAACCAAATTCATAGATGCTCTCGGTGGTGAATGGATAAATGAATACGATTTAGCAGGTCAAAAGATAAAGTCAATAAACCCAACGGGCGTAGAAATCGTATATGCATACGACCTACGTGGAAACCTTATCGAAGAACGAAGTGCAGGTAAGAGCATAAGGTATAGTTACGACGCAGCCGGAAGATTAAAAGAGGTAGTCGATGCGGCAGGATTGGTAACAAGTTTTTCGTATGACAACAACGGAAATCTCTTAACAAGGAAGGTAGGAGAAGTAGAGAAGTTATTTGAATATGACTCCATGAACAGAATCACTAAAGAGTTCACTGCAGGAGCATTAACTGCAAGCTACACCTACGATGCTGCTAATAATATAAGTGCTGTGACAGACGGTCTTGGAAATCAGACAAGGGTTAAAGCCGTATTAATAAAAGCCTGTCTAAATGTGCTACACTATCAATCGTATTATTAGAAAAAACCTTGCAAAAGGGGAAAATAATGGAAAAGAAGATATTTCGGATTACAAAATTTAAAATAGCAGTGATAATAGTTGCGTGCATTGCTATGTATATTTACACACCAAAATTCAGTTGGAATGTTAGGAGTGCTAGAAGCAATGCAGAACAGTATATTGAAGAACAGTATAAATTTAAACCCAAATATATATCAGGAGGATATAGTGCAAGCTTAGATGCCAGTCACTATTTTATGTGGTTTCTTGATGAGAAAAACGGTTTGGAATTTGAGGTAGAAGTAGACGGTGGACATAGATTTTTCTTAAAACAAATTGGACAATATGTTGAAAGGGATGATTACCTAGAAAAACTATTAATTAAAAAGATGGGGGAAGAGATATCACCTGTCGTGAAAAAAGAGTGGGGGAAAGGTGCAACTGTTGAAGTTGATGGAATGGCATACTATACTTGGGAAACTTATCAGGAGGCAACTCTAAAGAATATAGAAAACAGATATAAAAAAGACTATGTAATAGATATTAAAGTGCAAAAAGCCGGCACAAAAGAAGAAGAATCTGAAAAGCTGTTTGAAATAGTTAAGTTCTTAAGAGCAAATGACTATCTGCCTTACCGTATAGGGGTAGATTATACAGGTACAGATATTAAAGGCATTAACATAGTCAATATAGACCAAATAAGCAGTGCGAACGACATATTAGCTCTTATGAACTAAAGCACAGATATTTTCAATAGAGATAATCAATGTGGCAGGGGCAGTAACTGCAAGATGCACATGCAATGCTGCTAATAATATAAGTGCTGTGACAGACGGTCTTGGAAATCAGACAAGGAAGCTACGAGTTCAAGTTGATTTTGAAGGATAATACAAGCGGGGAGAAAATCAGCATTGCAGGTCAGATAACTATAGAATTTCGGAATAGCAGGCTACTTGTAAGTAATATTTATATACCCACACGATAATTTAAAGTACTATTATATTTTTGTATATTTATTGTTATTGCGTAGCGCATGCAATATAGCCATTCCATCGCTAACCTTAACCTCATCAATTCCTAAAAAAGCTGGGTATTTCATTGGAATAAGTGAAAAAAATAGTATCCACAAATTGTAATTGCGCATCCAAACAATAGCATCATTTGAAACATATCCAAGTGGGTGTCTTTGTAAAATAAATAATAGAATAGGCAATATTGCTGTAAATATTGGTCCGCCTGCAGATATTAATAACTGTTCTTTTTTGGTTTTTAGTTCATGCTCAAATAAAAACGCACCACCAATAGGAATCGCATGATATCTTAGACGCTTAGTGCGAAAAAGCTCTTTTCCTGTACCAATTTGAATAATCCAGTCATTAGATTTAATTGTAATTTTATATCCTGATAAATGCCCAAGTTCATGAAAAAGAATTGAAAACATTGAAAACAGATACAAGATAGCGGTGCCCATGAGTATTTCAATAAATAGCATTTTAGTTCCTCAACTTTCAAATAAGATATGCATTTTTCAATGCTTTGAATGTCTTATTGTCTTTAAGCTAAACCTAATAAGATCCTTCTACCCTGATATTATACCATAGCTACACAAAAAAACTTGATTTTTCTGAATATAGGGGATATTATCAAGTTAGATAGGTGGTGGTTCTATGAGCAGGAAGAAGAAAATCGAGTACGTACTAATATTTATTGCCGGTTTAATTATAGGTATGTTGTTAAGATATCTATTCTAATAACTATTTTAAATAGTGTATGGAAAGGCGGTATAGCAATGAATACTTTAAAAAAATTTGATAAAATGTTTGGTAAGTATGTGGGGATTGCTTTTTCATTGTTACTTATATGGATATTTAAAAATGATTCAGGGAACTTAACATATCAAGTCTTTTTTATGAGTCTTTTAGTGTCGGGTTTGATACTTCGTGAATTAGTCGTGAAACATAAAAATAAAATCAATAAACCCTTATTGGCATGCGTTTTGGTACCAAATTTCATAATTGCGATAACAGCGGTAATACTGCAATTGCTGAATCCTACAAACGAAGCTAATCAATATATGTATGCAACTAGGGTAATTGCGATAATACTGATAGTGACGCTTCCAATTAGCTGTTGGATTCTTTCCACGGAAATAGAAAAAGCGAGATAAATTATGAAAGAGACGGAACACAGTAGATTGATGAAATATGTAGGCTTTTTATACTCTATAACACTAATTCTATGCTTAATTTTCTCTAGGAATCAATCAGCTTATCTTAATTGTTTTTTCTCTATGGTTTCATTAGGTAACATTGTAGGTGAGTGGCGTAGACTAAGGAACAAACAGGTAGACAAAAAGCTGTTGGTTGGGCTTATAATGATTGATATAGCTCTAGTTGTGCTGACTACTGCTGTGTATTTCTTAACAGTTACGCATCCTTCTAAAATATATAAGGTCACAAATATAGTCGTGTCCATAATATTGATTATAAAATATCCAATTGTATATAACATTATTTATAAATAGAAAAAGATAGATGATAGCTTTGTTTTGTGCTATAATAAATCCCACTGATTGGATGTTTGTCATGCAAAGTGGGATTTTTGATTCTAAGATGCTTTGATGAACGATATAATCAAATAAATTAAAAGGATGGAAAGATATGGAGTCAATTCAGCTAAGAGAATTACACAGAAACACAGCAGAATATGCGGGCAAGGAAGTTACGGTTAGAGGTTGGGTAAGAACTAATCGAAATTCCAACAAATTCGGATTTATCGAGCTGAATGATGGTAGCTTTTTCACACCTGTTCAGATAGTTTATGAGGCAGATAAGCTTGCTAATTTTGATGAGATAGGCAAGGCTAAGGTTTCAGCTGCGCTTTGCGTAAGAGGAAAGCTAGAGCTTACTCCGGATGCGAAGCAGCCGTTTGAGATTAAGGCTGAGGAGGTTTTGATAGAGGCGGACACTGATGCGGATTATCCACTTCAGAAGAAGCGCCATTCGGTAGAGTTTTTGCGTGAGATTGCTCACCTAAGACCGAGAAGTAACCTGTTCTCAGCGGTTTTCCGTGTGAGATCAATTTCGGCTTATGCTATTCATAAGTTCTTCCAGGATCAGAACTTCGTTTACACTCACACACCAATTATCACAGGTAGTGATGCTGAGGGTGCTGGCGAGATGTTCCAGATCACAACGCTTGATTTAGATAATATTCCAAGAACTGAAGAGGGTCAGATAGATTATAGCCAGGATTTCTTCGGAAAGCACACAGGTCTTACAGTAAGCGGACAGCTTGAGGGTGAGGCTTACGCTATGGCTTTCAGAAACATCTACACATTTGGACCTACATTCCGTGCTGAGAATTCAAACACAGCAAGACATGCTTCAGAGTTTTGGATGATAGAGCCTGAGATTGCTTTTGCTGATCTTGAGGATAACATGCAGCTTGCAGAGGCTATGGTTAAGTACATAATCAACTACGTGCTTGAGCATGCGCCTGAGGAGATGGAATTCTTCAACAAATTTGTTGATAAGGGACTGCTAGAGCGTCTACATGGCATTGTTTCATCAGACTTTGGTAGAGTTACATATACTGAGGCTGTTGAACTTCTTCAGAAGTCAGGTAAGGAATTCCAGTATCCTGTAGAGTGGGGAATCGACCTTCAGACAGAGCATGAGCGTTATTTGACAGAGGAGATTTTCAAGAAGCCGTTGTTTGTAACAGATTATCCTAAGGATATCAAGGCGTTCTATATGAGAGTAAACGACGACAACAAGACTGTTGCTGCTTGCGACCTTCTCGTTCCAGGTGTTGGGGAAATCATCGGCGGAAGCCAGAGAGAGGAGCGTCTAGACGTTCTCATAAATAGAATGGAGGAACTTGGTCTTAATGCTGAGGATTACAGCTGGTACCTAGATCTTCGTAAGTACGGTGGTGTTAAGCACGCTGGCTACGGACTTGGATTTGAGAGAATGGTAATGTATCTCACAGGTGTAAGCAACATCAGAGACGTAATTCCATTCCCAAGAACTCCTAAGAGTGCAGAGTTCTAGAGGCAAGTATACTCAGAGAAAATATATGAATTTATAGCTGCTTTATCAAAGCTAGATTGATGGCTTTGGTGGGGCAGTTTTTATTTTCTACATGCTTTTAACTTGAATTTTGGGGTTACATTTTGATTTCAAATGTAATATAATTAGGAATCATATTATTACCTTTGAGCGGTCGGTTCAGACCGTGTATTTCCAGACGAGTTTTGATTAGTTTAATATATGCGATGAGTTTGTGTCAGAAAGGGAGGCGTAAGCCTAGGTTTTGATTTATGGCAAAGAGTAAAATTTTGATTGAAAGCGAAGCAATCGAGGAAAAGCTTAGTGAAGAAGAGAGTGCTCCTGCACCGAAGAAGAGGGGAAGACCGCGCAAGGTCAAGCCTGAGGAGCCTGAGGAGACGCCTGCTGTAGAGGCTGAGGAGACTGCTTCCAAGGAAGGTAGTAGCGATTCTTTGGATGCTATTGAGCCGAAATTTGATGATATAGAGGCTTCTGATGCTGAGCAAAAGCTTACAGCAAAGGAAATACGTGACTCAAGGCCAAGGCCCGAGGTTTGCGGTATACTTGAAATTGCTGAGGACGGATTTGGATTTTTGAGATTCAATAACTTCCTGACAAGTGATAAGGATATCTATGTTTCCCCTACTCAGATTAGGAGATTTAATCTTAAAACTGGTGATAAGGTGTGCGGAATTTCAAGGCTTCCAAACGATGGTGAGAGATTCGGTGCTCTGCTTTATGTTAAGACTGTAAACGATGATGAGCCTGGACTTGCTATAAAGAGACCTGATTTTGAGGATCTGACACCGATATTTCCGCAGGAGAGACTCACGCTTGAAAGAACATCAAAGGACCTTTCCATGAGACTTATCGACTTGATTTCCCCTATAGGAAAGGGTCAGAGAGGACTTATTGTCGCACCACCAAAGGCTGGTAAGACAACGCTTCTAAAGAGAATCGCAAACAGCATAGAGCAAAATCACCCTGACGTTGAGCTGATCGTGTTCTTAGTTGATGAAAGACCTGAGGAAGTAACGGATATGAAGCGCTCACTTAGCAGCGGTGAGGTAATATATTCCACTTTTGATGAGAGACCTCAGCATCACGTCAAGGTTGCTGAGATGGTTCTCGCTAGAGCGAAGAGGCTTGCTGAGCACAAGAAGGACGTAGTGATTTTGCTTGATAGTATAACTAGACTTGCAAGAGCATATAACCTTGTTGAGCCAACTTCAGGAAGAACGCTTTCAGGTGGTCTTGATCCGAGTGCACTTTACAAGCCTAAGAAGTTCTTTGGAGCTGCGCGTAATGTCGAGGAGGGCGGTAGCATCACCATACTTGCAACGGCTCTTGTCGAGACAGGCTCCAGAATGGACGATGTTATATATGAGGAATTCAAGGGTACAGGTAATATGGAGCTACACCTTGACCGTAAGCTTTCCGAGAAGAGAATTTTCCCTGCCTTTGACCTTAATAAGTCTGGCACAAGGCGAGAGGACCTTTTGATGACTCAGGCTGAGCTTGAGGCAATTTGGACTATGAGGAGAGCTCTATCAAATGTAAATCCGCACGAGGTTTCGGAGATTATCATAGATAATCTTGCGAACACGACAAATAACAAGAACTTTATCCAGGTTATAAAGAAGATCCTGGGACAGGACCAGAAGAAATACATGTAAGGGGATTTAATGGATTTAAGTAAGATATTTTTGAAGGATGCTTGCCCTACTTCTATTGGGGGACAGGCGGTAATGGGAGGCGTGATGATGCGCGGAACTGATCGCATGGCTATTGCTATGCGCGTACCTGACGGCAGGATTCACATAAAGACTCAGCCGATAAAACCTATCGGGCGCTGGGCCAAGATTCCTATTGTTCGCGGAGTGGTTTCGTTTTTTAGCTCCATGGTCATAGGTATGAAGACTTTAATATATTCAGCTGATGTGCTTGAAGCATATACGATGGACGAGGAAGGCGAAGAAGCTGCTGAGGAGGTAAAGCCTGGCAAACTAGAGTCGTGGCTAGTTAAGCACTTCGGAGAAAAGGCTGTCTGGAACCTGATGATTTATGTCTCGGTTTTGATTGCAATAGCTGTGAGCGTGCTTGCCTTTGTTCTATTTCCGACTGTAGTCGTAAATCTGCTCGGTAAGGTGACAAAGAATCATATTGTGCTCAATCTCGCTGAGGGACTTTTGAGAATTTTGATGTTCATAGGCTATATTCTTTTGATCAGTAAGATGGAGGACATTCGCGTAACCTTTCAGTATCACGGCTCGGAACACAAGACGATTCACTGCTTTGAGAATGGACTTGAGCTAACGCCTGAGAATGCACAGAGCTTTTACACACTTCATCCGCGCTGTGGAACCAGCTTTTTGATGTTTGTTATGGTGATAAGTCTGATTTTGTTCTCTATGCTAGGATGGCCGAATCTGCTGATGAGAATTTTGTCGAGAATCGTTTTGATTCCAGTGGTTGCAGGACTTTCATACGAGGTTCTAAAGTGGGCCGGAAGAAGCGATGGAACGCTTGTTAAGATGATGAGCATGCCTGGAATTCTGCTTCAGAAACTCACAACAAAGGAGCCGACAAACGAGCAGCTAGAGGTTGCAATAGCTTCGATGAAGGCAGTTTTGGTACCAAAGGATACACCTTATATTGAGGGAATTTGTGACAAGGACGCAAATTTGATTGAGGAAAGACATATAGAGCGAGAAGGAAATAAGGAATGAGTCTATTAGTCAAAGAAATGTTAACCATGGGTGAAAAGCAGCTCATGGACAGCGATATCGCAGATGCCACGCGCGATTGCAAAATTCTATACTGTTACATGATGGACATTCCATTTTCAAAAATCATCCTAGAATATCAGGAAGTACTTCAGGATAGACTTTGCGATAAGTATTTTGAGCTAATCGATAGGCGAAGCAAGGGGGAGCCTGTTCAATACATCATGGGAAGTCAGGAATTCATGGGTCTTGAGTTCATAGTGAATGAAAACGTACTAATTCCAAGGCAGGATACGGAGACACTCGTTGAGGATGCGCTAGAGATTATAAATACGGGGACTCTTCGTGGTGAAGACATGGATGTAAAGCGTAAGGAATGGGATATTCTAGACCTTTGTACGGGCAGCGGTGCTATAGGTGTTTCGCTAGCTAGAATCGCTAACAAGGTTAATGTAACTTGCTCTGATATCAGTGAAGGGGCAATCAAAGTAGCCAAGGAGAACGCGCAAAAGCACGGTGTTGCAAAATCCGTGAAGTTTGAGCAGGGCGATCTTTTCAAGCCTTTTTCAAAGCACTTCCGCAAGCAGAAGTTTGACATGATTATCTCTAACCCTCCGTACATCAAGTCTTCAGTAATCCCGACTCTGCAGAAAGAGGTCTGTGAACACGAGCCACTTTCCGCACTTGATGGTGGAGAAAGCGGACTTGATTTCTATGAGAGAATTGTGAGTGGAGTAGGCGGTCACCTGCGAAAGGGAGGTGTTTTACTGCTCGAGATAGGTCATGACCAGGGCGAAGCGGTAAGCGGCCTTCTATCTAGAAATGGAGATTTCACTTCGATAAGAGTACTAAAAGATCTAGCAAATAGAGATAGAATTGTCTTTGCTAAGAAGTCGAAATAGTAATGGCTTGGCGGATTGGAGGATAAAATGCAATATATACCTGTAATCGTTTTTGCTATAATACTGATTATAATTGCCTTTTTTCTCAAAAGAGGCAAAGGACTTTGGTTATTAGCAGGGTTTAACACTATGTCAGTCGAAGAACGAAATGTCTATGATATGGAGAAAATAGGTAAATTTATTAGTAAAACTCTTACGGGAATGGCTCTTTGTTTATTAGCATTTGATTTTGGGTTGTATATTAATAATATAATCGCTATCGTATTTCCATGGGTTGTTTTTGGAGGCATTGTTATATTTACTCTTGTATATATAAATAGTGATAAATTCAAAAAATAATATAAATAAATACCTGTTTAAAATCCTATGAGACAAAGCCTTACTAAAAACAAATAGATAATATTTTTACAATTGCTATCTTGCACAGCCCTTATTGCTGTGATACAATAATAGAGCTGTAATATCAGTAAATATATGCACGGGGAGACCTGAGCAGGAAAGAGGTACAAGCATGAAGGAAGGAATCCATCCTGATTATGTGGAATGTAAAGTAACTTGCGCATGCGGAAACACATTTGTAACTAAGTCTACTAAGCCAGAGCTAAGACTAGAAGTTTGCTCAGCGTGCCATCCGTTCTTTACAGGTCAGCAGAAGTTCATCAACCGTGGTGGACGTGTTGAGAAGTTCAAGAACAAGTACAATATCGACTAATTTGACCTATACACATAAGAAACGAAGCTCTCCATTTTGGAGAGCTTTTTACGTGGTTTAAGTTTTGTGATTAAATGACAAAGTGATTGCAAAATTATCGAGGAAATGATATTATCTGTATATTAATATAAACAACTTAATATTTGTCTAGGTGCTAGTAAGAAATCTCGCTTTGATACATATATAAATCAAAGGCTTGAGCAATTCTAGTGAAAAGGGAAACAGGTGTAAATCCTGTGCGAACTCGTCACTGTAAACGGTTAAAACACAGATGCCACTGCATCCTCGGATGTGGGAAGGCGTGATAATATATGCCGTGAGCCAGGAGACCTGCCTAGACTGTAAGATGACCGCCACGAGTAATTGGTGTCTTGGATTTTATGAGTTTGACTGATAAATTACGGGGATACTTTGCTTAGGGCGAGGTATCCCTATTTAGTTGTTTCGCTTTTTTGTACAATAGGAGGAATGTATGAAGAAATTATTATCTGTAGTAGTTATCGCGGTTCTCTCAATGTCAATGCTTTTGACAGGATGCGGAGAGAAGAAGGATAGCGGAAACGCAAAAGCTTCAAGCGATAAGGAAATTTTGATTGTTAGCTTTGGCACAAGCTACAGCAACAGCAGACACGTGACTATCGGTGCGATTGAGGATGCAATCAGAGAAGCTTACCCTGATTATCAGGTACGCAGAGCTTTCACTGCACAGATCATAATCGACAAGCTCAAGAAGGAAGAGAATATCGAGATTGACAATGTAAAGCAGGCACTTGATAGAGCTGTTGCAAATGGAGTTAAGACTCTAATTGTTCAGCCTACACACCTTATGAACGGTCTTGAGTATAACGATCTTAAGAAGGAACTTGACAAGTACAAGGATAAGTTCGACAAGATTGCTCTTGGCGAGCCACTTCTAACAAGTGATGAAGACTATAAGCAGGTTATCGCAGCAATCACAAGCGAC
>ERZ773066.1162-NODE-1162-length-13791-cov-3.374854_pt1 | contig 13791 bp, 19 predicted proteins | sample MGYA00580573_ERZ773066 | MGnify/ENA primary metagenome ERZ773066 (study PRJEB29015, sample SAMEA2738128) | human oral metagenome | biome: human oral; feature: human-associated habitat; material: saliva | place: China | collected 2203 ... | reverse complement strand
GAGCATGTGCCGTGTCGGGGCGAATCCCTGAAAGATATCGACTGTCAGCGCCTTTTATCAACGCGATGAGATCAATGAGCAGCTGTCCGACGCGCTGCGCAGTATTTGCCGCCTCTTGCACCTCGTCTCTGATTTGTTCGGCGCGCTGTTGCAATGTTGCCATGCTTACTCCTCCTTATCTTCCGTGTTTTTTCCTTCTGTTGCCTCTTTCTTATTTTCCAATTGTTGCTCGAAAGCGTCTGCGATGAGTCGTGCCAAATCGTTTCTATCCTCAATGATGGTGTAAATCGTGCGGTTTTGCTTTTCGATTTCTTCCTTTTCCCAGCACGATTCTCGGATGCTCTTAAATTCACATATCAGACAATAGGCGCTCCATACCATGCAGAAGAATGGTGCCGGCAAAAGATAGCATGCCACGATGTCGAGTAGTGTCAGCACAAAGAAAGGCACAAAATATCTCATGGCCTTTTTGGCTGTTTTTTTCAGGCCCCTCGATGTCACGGTTGCGCCGCGTTGTTTGGCCTTGTGTACTCCAAAACATAGATCGAGAAACATGGCTACAAGAATAGCAGCCGTGCACAACGTAATGACCGCGGTGTGCGTGTGTGCATGCTCTTTTAGAAAAAGCCAAAGCGTGTCTCGAAAGGCTTCAATTATTTCATTCATGAATTGCAAATGTCCTCTGTTTATTAAATGATCTCCAGCATGGGAAAAACCGACGTCCACATAATGTTTACCACTACCACCGTGGGCGAATTGAATTCTCCGGGGTGATGCTGCTCTGTGGTGAAGAGCGGGGCGGTCGGTCCCTTCCCACCCACTAACCAGCGTGTCCCCTCGGCGTCTGTGAGTAGCAGTGCCGCCGTTGTTGCGAGCGGGGTGTGGCGGTGGGTCGTCACTGTGATTTTAGTCGTGTAAAGCCTTAAGCCGTCTTCGACACTTTCTGTCGTGTCGGCCTCTGCTATATTGGTCAAGCACCACTCTTCGGCGTTCGGTGCCCGTCCCACGAACATGGCTCTGTGCCCGTCGGGTGCCACCGCCACATTGGTCGTCTTGACGGCTGCGGCTGTAATCGCTTCGACGCGATATAAGAATCTTCTCATGTGTCGGTTTCGTTTTCGATGTCTTCAAATTCCACGTCGTGTGCTTCAGCCTTGATGTATCGAGCCGTCAATTTTTTCACCAGCTTGTCCACGTCTGCAATCGGGTCGAAACCTACCACCGAAACGTCGCCTGTAATTTCCAAGAAAGGAGGTGTAATCGTAGAGTAGTCGGGTGCCGTCGCTTCGTCTTTGTCCAGTCGCATAAACTTTCCCTGTGCGTTGACGAGTTGCGCCATGGCGCGTGCGTCTCCGTTGATGCGTGCCGTGTTCCAAGCCTCGTCCAATCTTTGCCGAAATTGCCAGCGCTCAAAATCCACGGTGCTCTGATTCATCGCGCCCAAACAGAACTTGATGATCTTGAGATCTTCGTATGCCATGGACTTTCCGATGCGATACCTTCGGATGATCTCTGCGACGATATCCTTGTCCAGTAATCTCGGATGAGCCAGCCAGTGGTTGTAAATATCCCTTAGCCTGATCATTCTTCCCCGCGTGGCCTGCGAAAGTCCCGCCTCCTGCATTTCTCTCTCATCTGCAAAGAGAAATTTCTGTGCGGTTTCGATCAGTGCCAAATTCATAGATCAAGAAATGCCTGTTTGAGGTATTCCGAGACCTTTTCTGTCGCGCTCGGTGATCCCGCTTCCATGTATTCGATGTTCCTTTCTCGGATTTCAAGCGCTGTTTGCGCTCTGATGCGTCGAAATGCTTTGGACAATGGCGTATTCGGATCCTCGATATTATCACGCAATATGACCTCGTCCACGTCCATGAGCACTGCAATATCCGCGATGGGTGTGAGTGCGCGAACCAGGCGCTCGAAGAGTTCGTAGTCAATCTCCGGTATTGATCCGAGATGCTCGGAGCTTTTCCAATTTTCTTCGCACATATTCTGCAATTTCCTCCTTGTTTGTGATGAAATAAACCTCGTTTCTTGTGCCTCTCGTCCCGTTTTGCGATGTGACGATGGTGCATGTTTGTTCTTCGCCGTCCACGACGACTACTTTCGCATGATTGGCACAATAGCAGACTCGGTCAAAAACGGTTGTTGTGAGCGTATTTGTTCGTGCGGTCTTTTCTGCGGCTTTGAAATCAAAAAAGAGTTCGGCGCGTTTAATCCTTCCTCTCTTTTTGAGCATGTGGATTTTTCTCACGAATTCCTCACCCACCGAAAACGACATGATTTTCAAATCGGCTTTCCCCGTGAATTCTGTCAATTTCTCGATGATCTCTCCCAGTTGCAACCTGTCTGTGATGAAGAACTGTGTCGGTTCCTCTCTCGGGTCGTGTATTGTTGGTTTGTCTTCTGTTGTGTGCATGAGTTTGTTTGCTTAGAAGAAACGGGGCGAACATACTCTCAACGTCCGCCCCGTCAATCTAATAAACAAGAAAATCGTTTTATTGTTCACCTTCGGTCGTGGGCTCTATGTCCACCCCTAAGGCGTTTATTCGTTGAGCGAAATCGGGTTTGAAACTTCCACCTGTTTCTGCAACGAATGCCATTCTCTCGGCGATTTGCCTGCGTTCATTTTCAACCTCTGCCTCGTCGATTGTTTCAGCCTGTAGCAGTGTTTCGAGTTTAGCTACGTGTGTTGAAATGAACTTCCTTGCCGCTCCCACTCGTTTGACTTCGTTGCCGGGCTCCGGCGCTTCATCGACTGCTTCCACCGCTTCTTCTTGCGACATATCGGAATTGTAGTTGTCATAACGTTCCCAGCCGTCGGTGTATTCTTTCACAAGCGGCTTTAGCACCTTGAGCCTTTCGTAGCGATCACAAGCCGGCGCGTTCTCCATCTGCTGCAATTCTGTAAAGATTTGCTTGATCTTCTCGAAGAGTTCACCACCGCGTTCATAGATAGCCCGAATTTCTTCAGGTAGTTCGTTGTGGTCGCTGCGCTTGCCGCGATGTGCCGGTGCTGTGTCATCTGTCTCTTCCGGTGCGTCTTCACTTTCGTCTTGTCGTGTCGTGATGATGTTCTGCACTTTCGGAATCAGCTCGCTATCCATTTGGCGAACACTCTCCATGGTGTGGCCGTCCAGCCGAATTTGTAGGAATTTCTTTAGGTCGGCTTCCACATGGTCGTGTGCCGTTTCCGGGCGTATCATTGCCAGGTGGTAAATATGTCGATTGCCATTGATACGCAAAAGCAGTTCAGCCCCTTTTCTCACGTCGCGTTCTTCGCGTGGGGTTTCTAACCAGTCAGCGATGTCCTGTGTGAATGCTTTATCCATGACTTTCGCTTGCTACGGCTGTAGTTACGTCGTCGTTGGCTCCCGAAATGTTGCCCTCGTCCACTTCGATTTTACCGGCGTAAAACGGTGCGGGCGAAATGTCTCGTGAAGTGATTTCGATCACCGTTCCGCCGCCAGAATAGCCCTCGCCGGTTGACAACTTCGGTTTTACCTCTGTGTCGTACATTTCCGAACCAAGCAGTCGGCATTTTCCATTTCGCTGAACGATGATAAACACAAAGTGATCTTCAGCTGCCAGTTGGCAAAAGCCCGTGACGGCCTCTTCGATTCCGGGAAAAGTCAAAGTGGCTTTGTTCTCATAGAGCTTCGACGGATATTCCCCGGTAAGATCAGACTCCATTTGTCCCTTGCTGTCGATCAGGTCAATTTTTTTCCACTTCTTATCGGCCTTCAGCACGAAATCTCCATTGAGCGTTGCGAGTTTTTCCATGGTGGCTCCACTGTCTGAAATATTGAGACGCTTGGGCCACTTGACGATGTCTCGCTTAGCGATATAATACATGTGATTTCTCAAGCCCGGCTGCACTCGACTGCCTTGGCAGTGGATGAGACTCTCTGTGAGAGTGGGTAAACCGTTGCAATTGTTTGGCATGGTCTTATCGTTTTAGTGTTATGCGTGGATTTTACCCACAAAGAGGCTTTCTTTTGCGATGGTTTCGAACTGCACTCCGAAATACATTGTTGCCACAAAGGAGATCAGGAACTCGTGGTATTTTTCGATTGCGATATTCTCATCAGCCATTCCGGCGCCATATCCGTAAAGCATATTTTTCTTCGTGGACAAGTGCACGTATTCCGATCCCTTTTTGGACGCCAAAGGAACGAGTTCGCACAAGTTTTGAGTTCCCTCGAGGAATGTTTTCGAGTACTCATGGTTGTAGGGCGTAGAACCGAAACGGGTGGCGTAATCGCGATTGTAGGCGTTATATAAAGAATGAGGAATATACAACTTCGTCTCAACAGCCTGCAGTTCCGGTGCCGCTCCTTCGTAGAATTTCATCAACAGGTCGACCGTGTTCGTGTCGGAAAATGCTTCTGGAAATTCGTGGAGATTCCCTTGCGTGGTTGAAATACTACTCGCGTCAATTTCTTTTTTCGTAATTGTATCAAAGCCGTCGAATAGGTTTTTGGTTTTGTCTCCCGAAGCGTCCCGCTCCGCCGTCCAAAGAGCGGCGCCGATCATCTTTCCAAGTTGTGCCGATAAGTAAGTCAGCACCTGCAAAACCAATGCAGCTTTGGTCAATTCTTCACCTTGTGCGAACGCCTCTCCCCAAACCGTTTTAGCTGCTTCGTTCGGATCAAATCTCTTCACGACTGATCCAAGATAAGTTTCCAGTACACGGGGGGTGATGTTCACGCCCGTGTCGTCAACTCGTGTCGCGTTGTACGGACCGAGTTCAATGTTTCCGGTCAACTGTCCGATCACTTCGCGCCCAGCAACGCCCGGGCGGCCTGTGAAGTGTTGCAATGTGTCACTGCACGAGATGACCGGCGTCATCAGCAGTTCTTTTTGGAAAGTGGTCGCTGATTTTTTGAGTTCAGCGTCCGAAATATTTAGGTATCCCATATTCGTTGTTGTGTCAGTTATTCAAAGCCTTGCCCCCTACGGCTATTCTCTCTCTTAGGAACGTGCGTCTATCAATGTCAGAGTAGCCCCTTGATCTTTTCAAGTTGTGCCTTTGCCACGGCGGCGGCTTTTGCCACAGAATCTTCTCCCTTGTTAACGGCGGTGTCGTTCACTTTTCCTGTTTCTGCACCGTCTGCATTCGCCACGGCTTTTGCCTCTTCTTTCATTGCTTCAATTGTTGACTTCAATTCCTTGACTTCCTTTTCTAAGTCTTCGGCTCGAGTCTTCTCTTTTGAGGCCTCTGCCAGTGCTTTGTTTAGCACTTCAGCCTGTGCGTTTGAAAGCATGACGCCCTTTTCATTGGCTTCCATCTTCTCAACGCCCAAAGCATTGAGCAAATCAGGGTGTGTCGTTTTATCCATAATCAAGCAATTATTTTCAGTTGTACTTTTGTTTGCCGCCTTTCCGATCCCGAATTTCGCCAGCACTCGCTCAATGATAGTTGGCTCGCTTACAATATTGAGCGGTGGCGCCGGCAAACCGTGTGCATTGCACATGGCCGTGACCATTGCCGTCATACCCGTCTCCGGTGTCGTGGTGTCTTCGTAATTATCAATTTCGTCCACGAGCCCGTATTCCAGCGCCTCTTGTGCAGTCAACCAACGCTCTTCTTTCATAAGCTTCTCCATCTCTTCCACGCTTTTCCCTGTGCGTTTGGAATAGATTTCAGCTATTACTTTGTCGAACGTCGTAAGCATTTCATTGAGCTGCTTGAGTTCTTCATGTTTGTCGTCGATGTCTTCTTTCTGTACTCGTTCGAAGTAGAATAAAAACGACGATGCATTATGCACAAGCATAACAGCTTCGGGTGCCATCACGATACGACGTGCCCCCATGGCTATGATAGTGGCTGCAGATGCCACCATGCCATTCAAATAAGCCGTCACGTTCGAATGTGCTCGAAAGAGGGTACAGACGTCCAACCCATCAGAAAGCGATCCTCCCAGAGACGATATTCGGACTTTTATTTCTCTTTCGGCGTATGGTTGCATAGCAGCCCGTACGCTCTCACCGGTGATCCAATAGCCGATTTCGCCTTCAATATTGATGTCGTATTTTCTTGGCATAGCGTTGTGTCTCTTAATGACGCAAAGATAGCCCCGCCCGCGCGGGGAAAAAATGACAAACGCGGCCTAACGGTTTTCTCCGTTTGGCCGCGTTGTTGAAATAGAGAAATCTTCCTCTTAGAGTTTTCGTGCGGGTTCCTACATTCGTCCCGATAGGGCGAATGTAGGCGCGCGAAAACGCAAAGTATTTGTGCGGGTTCCTGCATTCATCCCGATAGGGTGGATGTAGGCGCACAAATACGCCCAAACGGCTAAAAAACAGCTTTTTCAGGGCAAAAGGAATAGACAAATACCATCGGTTTAGTCTTTTCCGGCTTTGCTTTGCCTGAATGTGCTGTTTTTTAGCCGTTTGTTCGCCAAAGGCCGTCACGGGAGTGCGGTCTTTGAGTGAAAGGATCCCCCAGCGCGCTGAACTCTGCGCCTCATGAGCGCATAAAAAGAAATCGTAATATGCGTTAAAATCCACATCATGCCGCACACTCCGATCAAGATAAAAGCAAGCAAAAAAAAGATACGACAACCCTCTAGTTTTCAAGCCAAAAGCTTGCTTATTTAGAAAGGAAATCGTATCTTTGTAATGCAATTGAGAGAGATAGCGACTCTCAAAATTGCCGCTTTCAGCACGAGGCTGTTAGCGATGTTAAACCTTTAATAACGATTCTCATGAAGATCCTTGTTATCAAGATTTTCTGCTTGGAATTCTCCGTCGTGTTGAGATGGATTAAGCCTTAAAAGGCTACCAAGCAAAAGGGTGTGGGGCTAAGCCCCCGCCCTACCTTCTTGAGGTTCGTTACACTGCAAAAATACAAACAAAAGTACAATGGAACAAACAAAGCACCCGAAAAATCCGCTTGGTAGTGTTCCAAGCAAAGGCCGTCCGCGTACAGTAGCGCGCAAAATCACAATCGGCCTACCGGAAGACGCGTTGAAAATCTATGATAGCTACTTGTACAAGACGGCGTTCGTATCCGACGCGATCCGCTTTTACCACCGCTATTTAGAGGAACAGGCGCAAAATACCACCGAAGAGTAGAATGAACAACGCCCCCACGTCATTTGAACGTGGGGGCGTTATTATTATCATGAAATTCATGCGGTGATGAGTGCCGCGTTTTTCGCGAAATTCGGCGGTAATAAGATCCCTTGTTGTTCAAAGTCCTTTTTCAGCCGGTAATACATTCGTTTGACTGCGTCTCTGTGGGTTATTCTTATGCCATGGCGCTTGCACCATTGTTCCAAATGTTGAGGGGTCAATCTCCCCTCTGCTGCCGTTTCGACAATGAACGCCACCAGATCTAAGCGAAAAAACCTCTTGAGGTCTCTTACAAAAACGGCTTTGGCCTCTTTCGACAAGTGGTGGTAATGCTCGGGTTTGTGCCTACTTCGGTTTGGAAGCACAACGTTGATCGCCATGCCCCGTTTCCTTTCCTCGTCTCCGGGCGTCTTCTTCAGTTGCGCCACTGCCACCAGCGCGTGTAACAAGTCGTTGTGAGGCGAACGTGCGGGGAATCTTAAAGGATTACCATATTTATTCACAAGCCAGTCAAACAGGTAGGGCGGTACTACAATTGAAGTCGTTATATCTTTCATAATCAGCTATTTCTATATCACAAATATACGAATTATCCGGGGTTCCACCAAACCAATACACCGCGAAAGTCCGTGCACTTTTTTTCTCATATATGATTTTCGCACGAAATTTCCGTATCATCGTATCAATGCAGATTATCAGTGAGTTAGACGTGATACGGAAATAGTCAGACCCCGAAATAGCTTGGTTTCCGTCTGCAAACGTATCATCGAGGGGCGAAATTCGGTGCTTTGATACGCTTCTCGGTTTTTCTGTATCGTTTCCGTATCACTTCCGTATCACTTCCGTATCATGCCGAATTCCCTTTATTCATCGGTATTCTCTTCTATTTTTTCTCTACATGATACGATGATACGGAAAAATAGTACGATTTCAGCATGTCACATTTTTACGGTTTCCTACCTCTCAGATCATACAGACAGGTTTCTCCGCCAGAAAACACGTAATAATATAAAAAAAGCAGCCACGCGATTGCATGGCTGCTTATTGCTCTACATTCAGTACGGTAATCTATATGGTGGATCAAATGAATCGTTTACCGGCTCTTCTTCTTCGTGCGCCTTTTTCGAACGTAAATAGATGATGTCTTCCATCTTCCCATCAATTCTCCGAGAAATACGGCCTTGCGAGTTACAAAGTTCGGGCGGGTTAAGCATATAGACCTCTTGGGATAAAGCGACGAACGCCTTTAATTGCTTGACAAACCTTTTCATCGAATACTGGTGCCCTACATTCCCGGCAAATCTGACGTAATTTTCAAAGGCCAAACGTCTAACCAACAGACAATCGAGGTTGCCACTTTCTTCGGCAAAGAAGGTGGCCGCCCAATCTTCAAAGTTCTCCCCCATGTCCGCCTTGTGCTTTCGTTGCAAGATATTACCAAGTGGCGGTAATATCTTACCGCTCGTGCCCGCTACTTTCAAATAAAATCGACAACATTGCATGAAGAAATTGATATCTCGGTTCCAATCGCTTTCAGGATAATCTTCAGTCAAAAGGTTCCGTCCGAAATCATCACGAATAGATCGATCTTCAATGTAGTCATTCTCGGCGGCACGTTGGTGATAATAGTCTGAGAAAACCATCGGTAGCAAACGCGCCATTGTCGATGCGTCGAAATCAGTAGGAACATAGTTGGTCGTAAATCCCATTTTCGGAGCTTTTGAAAACGGAATCGTAAATGAGCGGTTGTTCTTTGGGTTGACTGTCAATGAACCGGTGATGATGTCGTAAAACATACCCATCGAAAGGTATTGAGCACAATCGTCCACGAGAATGAAATCAGTGCTTTTGTCTACTTGGTCAAAGACGTGTGGGTTATCCATGAGCTTGGGGTTTCGCCCCGAAAGCTTTACCTGCTTCATGAAATGTTCGAATGCTTTGAAAAGAAAGGATTTTCCCGATCTTCCATTACATTCCCCGTCTGATCCGATCTTGTTATCCATGGCCTGCGGCGCCCATGCTCTTGACGGGTCTTTGTGTCTGTGTAGCATGTAGCCTATAGAGAAAATCTTGTTGATGAGATTGAGCTTCTGTTCTCTGATCTCCTCTGCATTCAGTCCTTGCCCTGCAATATCAAAACGGTGTGCTTCATGATATGCATTCCTTTCGCCTCTCGTTGCAAATGCCTCTTCTATTTCCTTTCTCCAATAGAGCCTCGATGTATTGATTACGTAGCCAAACATAGGAGAAGCCGTGTTATGAACGTTTATGTCCCAAACGTCTGTCCCTGTTTCATCTTTCGAGCACGTAATCTCAAACATATCTTCGAGCTTTGAAAATCGGTGTGGAATCACATTCTCTTCCCACACATAGTGCCCCAAAGCAGAACCATCAGTGTGCTCTTTGAGTTCGTTGGCCGTAACTTCCACTGCCACGTTCTCCCGATCATTCTTTTTCAAATAGAATATCTGTGAGTCCGCTGTACAGTTTGAAAAATCCAGCTCCACTTCTGCCAGGTTTTCGAGCACCGCTTGTCCGGCTAATTTGGTAGAGTTGAGTATGAGATTACGGATATCGGCGTTCAATGCGCGCTCCTCTGCCCAACAGCGAATGAAACGTCTTATATCTCGCTGCTTTATCTCGCGCACCGTCGTCCCTGTAATGTGTACGAATCTTGTCAAGTCGCTATCCTCGTCTTTTAGACAACGATACCCGTTGAGTTCCAAAAATGCCAGTAATGAAACCGTGTCGATCCAATACTCCGTCTTATTCTTCTTTTCATTGACTCTTTCTCTCCAGAATTTGGCCGGTGTAGCCATGAGGAGCAGATCCTTGAAATCACCGATTTCACCACGTAACTCCATCCAATCGCGCAAATCTTTCCGTGGTTTCCCCCGATTGTCTTTGTAGGACGACAACCATTCCGGTAACCAAACAGTTCGCACGTCAATGAATCGCAGTGCCATCTCAACTCCCTTTTTACGCCCTGTAGCGTCCAGGTCGGGGATATTGTATATCGTTTCAGCGTACTTCGTAATCTCGCGAAATTCCGCGTCCGAAACCCGATAAGTTTCCGAGTTAAACCAAAGCGGGGCGTATCCCATGGCTTTACAGCATAAGGCGTCCCGTTCACCACTACAGATTATTGCCTCTGCTAATTTGGTCTCTTTGTATGGTATATTCTCTTTGGCCGGGTCTGCGTTCCATTCACGTTCAAGCCTCTCATTAAGTTCTCGCCATTGCATGCGTAACTCCTCGAGTCCATTGATATAAGACCTCGGTTTTTCACCACGTGGTGCATACGAAAATCGAAAAGCCTTATCAGGGTTCAGTGGCTTGTAGATCTTGTAGAAAGACTTCCCCGGTTCCTCTCCTTTCGCAGGTACTACACACTCGCGTATTAGTATCGGATAATGTTCGTTGGCATACTCGCATTTGACCACTCTATTCTTTACATATCCCACATATTTCGCAGCATGCCAGTGTAGACTTTTGGCGACTTCTTGAGTCGCTTTCGGACTCATCACCTTCAACCATGTCTCCGGTATTTCGTCCATGAGTTCGAAAATAGTCTGTCCTTCGGCTTCATCAGGCTTTGCCGGTCGATCTTTCCATTCGGCTCGGTTCTGCGTTTTGTTGATGTCAGAACGTACATTGAACGTTTCAGCAATTTGCAATACAGCTTCGCCGAATCGATTGATGCCGCGCTCTTTCATCCAGACGTCCACCGGTGAAAGTGCATGCCCTTCATCACCGTAATCGATCATCTTCCACACGCGATTCCCGTTTTTATCCGTCGTCGCCATTAACATAGCAGACGGCGTTCGTTCGGATTCTCGTGCCTTGAATTTTGCCTTTGGATTACTTACGCAAACCTCCGCTTGTGGATACACGGAAAGGATAATATCCAGTCCTTCCCGTGTACCCGCGTATAGTTGTTCAACAGTTATCATAAATCGTAGAGTGTCGCTTCGACGATGTCTTGCATTCTTTCCACAAGCGTTTCCGCTTGTTCTGTGTTCGTTTTGAAGAATACGACACTCGTCCCGTCGTCGTTATTCTTCACGCGTTCCACTTGAAATTCCTTCTCTATCGTGGCAAAGAAAGCTCTTGCCCGAATTGCCCAAAAGGTGCATTCAAGTTTGTAGGTATGTCTCGTTCCCGATAGGTAGATTTCAATTCCTTCTCGGGTTGTGTTGTACTTTACAGGCAGCATGCTCTCTTCTTTTACAGTTTACTATGCCAAAAGCGCTGAATTTCCTCTGCGGTGTAGAGTTTCCGTGCCAAATCGGGGTGATACTCTGATCTAATCGCGCCATTTATGGTATAGACACGAAGCGAATTGCGGTGGATACCAAGCAATGCACACGTTTGAGCGATGTCATAACGTCCTCCGGGGACGGTTTGGGGTGGAATGTGGATCATGATACTCTTGTTAGATAGATTATACCTTTGGGTTCATCTACTACTGTCTCGAATTTTCGTTGTAGACTCTTCCCATATCTGTTTTTGTAGACGGTTATTCGATCATAAAACCTAATCGGAATCGTGTAAGTCTGTCCGATTTGGATTTCTCTCATCACCGCTGCGCTAAGTATTTCCTTTCTTATGCATTTATCCATCGGCCTCTGCTGTTGTTGTTATTATTATTATTATCTTTGTCCCGCAAAGGTATCATTTTTGCCGCACACTATCAAATTTATTTGTGTGTTTTATTCGACACTGTCATTTTTGATGTGCTTCTTCAAGGATTAAACTCGATTACTATGTTTTTAGAACGTATTAGAACGCTCTGCTCAAAACGCCCCGGCGGTGTCAAAGGGTTAGCTGCAGAAGTCGACATGAGCGACGTAAACTTGTTCCGCTGTATCCGTGAAGGGTCTATCAAGGCTCAAGATCTTGAGCGTATAGCAAAGGCTTTGGATGTGAGTATAACCGAATTTTTCCCTGATGACAAGTCCTATCTGTCTATTGGTAACAATGCAGTCTCCTCGTTCAATGGTAACAACATTGCTCTTTCCGGTTCCACTGACATTGTAAAGGAAAATGAAGAACTCCGTGCTCGCATTGCACAATTAGAGGAGCATTTAAGAGACAAGGACCTAATAATTTCTTTGCTTCGAAGGAAATCAGAAGTGTGATTGCAGTGCAATATCAGTGCAATAATTAGGTCGTTTTTTAATTGTCACTTCATAATCAAGGCCTTTCGACAAATATCTACTTTTCATATTGCAAGGAGCTTTTCTCCCCCAATGAATGTTCAACCCCTATTTCGACGTACAAAACGTCTAACACTGCAATTCCACATATAATGAGCATCCAAGATCTTCAACCTTTTTTTTCGGGATGCTCGAAGAAACTGCCGCAATCAATGTAGTACATGAACATGATATGCACCACCGTGGCCAAATTAGAGAAACTCCAATTGCGTTTGATCTGAGAGAAGCTCAAAGTACTCTTTCCCATGGAGCATACCGACATGACGCCTCTTGCTGCCTACGAGAATTTGCGCACCTTTTGCCCGGCGTTGGGACAAGAAGTACCCCGAGCCACGCCCGATTGGACAGAGAACGCAACGCGGCCTATTTCACCTATCTGAGGTTTCCCGAAAGTGTGCGCCGGATGGATTTCTCGACCAACAGGATCGAATGCCTCGATCGCAGCTACAAGCTCACCTTGTTCATGCGCAGAGCTATGCCTTCTCCCGCCTCCGTGGTTTATCCCTTGGGCTCTGTTGCCAAGGAGAAAACAGAAGGGACGTATGCAAAACGGCTTCGTTATTTAAAGGAGTGGAAGATCAAGTAAAACGACAAAGAAAAATCAAGCAAGATCACAAATTCCCCTCAGGATTGGGATACCCCAATCCTGAGGGGAAGGACGAAGGAGAATCTTACACACTTTTCCGAACATTACCGCTTGACTTTGACGGGGTGATCGTAGACCTTTGTCCTGATAGGTTTGCGAGTATACAGAGGGAAATCAATAGTAGGACCAGACAATAACTAAAGTTTGAAACGCCAAAAGCAGAGTTCTTCAAACGAACAATCTAATTTTAAACTTATCGATTGACTCTACGAGACCTATAAATTTATCTTCTAGTTTCGAGTAGATTAAATTGGAAATTATTACCTTTGCAGAAATGAGAAAAATATCAAGTATGCTCAGTCTAACTTTTTCGTGTGCTTTGTGGCCTCGAAGTGTATTTCTACAATGCCTACCCTCGCATATCTGTTTTAATATTAAAAGACTTGGTGATGATATCAATCGGATAATCCGAATCCTGCTTCAGTCTGCAATGTGTTTCATTACCAATAGCCACACGCTACTCACGACACTTCAATCATCTAGAGTGTAAAAACACACCCATCAAATGAAGGGCGAAGTAGCGGATAGTAGAGTGGTCGAATATGCGATTTCTATTCGTTGTACTGATATGTGCGATACCTTGAACGGCATGCACAAATCAACTTGCCTGATCACGGAGATTAATTCTGATAAACTAAATCTTTATGGGCATAGAGAGACCTTACCTAAAACAAGCAGATATTCCTTTGCGGGAATGCTTCTTTCAATTCTTAAAAATCCAAACTAAATCAAACAGTTACACAAGGCATAATCCCATCTTATATCCAACGCTTAGATTATAAACATTTAATATTTATAGAAGGGATTTGGTTTCGATATTCCGACGAACGATACAACTCTTTGGGA
>ERZ773066.1158-NODE-1158-length-13823-cov-6.507118_pt1 | contig 13823 bp, 11 predicted proteins | sample MGYA00580573_ERZ773066 | MGnify/ENA primary metagenome ERZ773066 (study PRJEB29015, sample SAMEA2738128) | human oral metagenome | biome: human oral; feature: human-associated habitat; material: saliva | place: China | collected 2203 ... | reverse complement strand
AATTTACCAATGACAAGTATTGCAAGTTTATACGTTTTTACTCATATCTCGATACTGTAGAAAAGAAATGGAAAAGAAAAAAAGTGCTGTCATTGGTTGCGGAAGTAGACAATTACAGCGCTGTGGATATCGTTTGGCAACCTAATAAACAAATGATTTGTGCTATTGACGAGGAGCATTGTACCTTTACTCCCCTTGCATCTTGGGAGGAGTTTAGTCTAAATATGGAAAAATTTGTTTTGGCATACTTGAACGGAGAATATGAATAAAGACATCAACTTATTTTAATGCATATAAAAAATGATAAATACACACTTGTAATATTTTAGAATCGAAAATCCACGGAGACCAACAATGACCACCACAACCCAAGAAAAATACGAACTAACCATCACCGCTGATAACATAATTTCAACGGACACAAGGTTTAATATAGACAATCTAAACCTAGGTGACAACTACGAACCTATAGATGCATATTATGTAACTTCTGATAATGAGTTGATCAGAAGGAAAAGAAATAAAGGTGAGCAACGTATATCTAATCAAACATTGCCACGTCTTGCTATGCAGATTTTTGAAAGACAGCTCGTAGCATTGTCAAAGGAAGACAAGAAGGAGTTTCCTATCTGCAAGTATAGTCCTGGGCAGGCACTTATTAGGGGCATTTTTTCAAGTGTAGAAGAATATCGCGATTACAAGAAATCAGTTGAGTATTTAATCTACAGACGAGAGGGTGGTCCACAGTTTGTAATTTATTCATGGAATATGTTTTCAACATTGAACTTTATTCAAGAGTGTGTAAAGAGATTTGGGAGGCAAGTAGAGAAGTTTGTCCTAATATATAGGGATAAGACCGAAAAAACGAAGAAAGGTGGCGAATTTGAAAAAATAATCATTGATGATACAGAAAAGACTTTGATTGAGTGCAAAATCCCATACTCCAAACTACTACTCGAATCCAAAAACCTCATCTTCAGAGGCGCCCCAGGCACTGGCAAATCGTATCTTGCCAAGCAGATTGCCGCCGACATAATAAGTAATGGATATACAGACAAATGGACCGATTTAACAGAAGATCAGAGAAGACAAGTCGAGTTTGTTCAGTTCCACCCAAGTTACGATTATTCAGATTTCGTTGAAGGTCTAAGACCTAAAATGAATGAAGATGGAAGCATGGGTTTTGAGCTACAAGACGGTATATTTAAAAGCTTTGTAGATAGAGCAAGACGAAACTTCGAGGATTCTCAGAAGCCTAAAGAGGTAAGGGAGAAAGAAATATCTTCAAGCACCGCGCTCGAGGAATTCTTTGCAGATATTGATTTCGGAGAAGAAGAATTTAAAACTATAAAAGGCAGTAAGTTTACTATCACCAATATGGATGATAAGCATATTTACCTTGCAATACCAGGCAATGAAACAGTAAATAAACTAAGCCTGAATATAGATGAATTACGAAAGATGCTCGAGTCAGGACTCGACTTCAATAAAGTAAGTGATATCACGAAGTTCTTCGGTAAGCAATTCGGCACACAGAATTACTCATACGATTTTGCATTATTTAAAGCCATCAAAGAAGCAGGGAAGACTAACCGAAAGGCAAAAGTCGAAGAAGAACCTTTAAAGAAATACATCTTCATCATCGACGAAATAAACCGCGGCGAGATTTCAAAAATCCTCGGTGAGCTATTCTTTGCGATTGATCCAGGATACCGTGGGCAGGCTGGGGAAGTAGCAACTCAGTACTCAAATATGCACGACAACCCAGATGAGAAGTTCTACATCCCTGAGAATGTATATATCATAGGCACTATGAACGATATCGACAGGTCCGTAGATAGCTTTGATTTTGCAATGCGTAGAAGGTTTAGATTTGTTGAGGTGAGAGCTGAATCTACACAGGATATGCTCGATACAATAGCAGATGAAGATATTAAGAATGAAGCAATTGCAAGGATGGATAGACTGAATGCTGAGATTCTCAAAGTAGAGGGCCTAAACGAGAACTATCAGATTGGTGCTTCGTATTTCCTTAAGCTAAAGTATCTGGATTTCGATGACTTTTGGACTGACTATCTTGAGCCACTACTGCAAGAATATGTGCGTGGTCTCTATGACGAAAAGGGCATCATGAAGAGGTTTGCTAGAGCGTATGGATATTCTGCCCTAGATGAAGGTGCTACAGATGAAGCAGCTCAAAATTAAGGATAATCAATACCTGCCAAAAGAGGATTTTTATCAAGTAAAATCCATAGTCTCGCACGTTTCCGACAAGACGCTTGAGCAGCTTGAACGAGAGGGTGTATTCGTATTTCCTGAGATTATCAAGGATGCGGAAGACATAACCAAGGATCAGATGATTCTACAAAGCTGTAACGATATGTATTGCTCTGGAAATGTCATGGGATTCCTCGGATCGGGAGATGAGCGCCTTGTAATCGAATCTAGATTTAGCCGTGGCGATAATGACTATTTCTTCCAGTACCTATTAGAAAAGGTGCTGGATTTTCCTAATTTCATAAGTCTGGATACCAATGCTAATCAGGAGGAGCGGATGTTTAATCTGCTTCTATTTCTATTCCCGCACTATCTCAAAGTCGCTGCTAGAAAAGGTGCTTTCAAGACATACATACACAATAAATACAATGATGGCAACGTAAGAGGAACGATAGATATTGCAAGGCATATCAAGAGTAATATTCCATTTGTAGGTGATATCGCTTATAACCAGAGGGAATACTCATTTGATAATTATCTCATGGAGCTAATAAGGCACACCATTGAGCATATCAAGAGTAAATCATACGGCTACAACCTTCTTAACAAAGTAAAGGATGAGGTAAAGCTCGTTATAGACGCCACTCCTAAATACAGGGCGACAGATAGAAGGCGAGTTCTCGAAGCAAACAGGAAGAACACAATTCGCCATGCGTACTATCACGAATATAGGGATCTGCAGAGGCTTTGTATATTAATCCTTCAAAATCAGAAGCACAAGTTCGGCGACGGTCACCGAAAAGTATACGGCATACTGTTCGATGGTGCGTGGCTATGGGAGGAATACATTAATTCCCTTATCGGCGATATGTTCTATCATCCAATGAACAAGTCTGGCACCGGCGCACAGAGGCTATTTGACGGCGGTGTAGGCTTGATATATCCAGATTTCATAGGGAAGAATACAGCTGATAGAGTCATTGCCGATGCTAAATACAAGCCGATTGATAATATCGGGAACAAAGACTATCTGCAGGTGCTTGCCTATATGTTCAGGTTCGATTCTAAACGCGGATATTATATCTATCCAGATTCAATTGAGTCGGGCAGTAAATGCCTAATTATGAATGAAGGTTCAACCTACGAAGGAAATGTGTCAGCTAGAAAGGATGTGTGCATAACCAAGCTGGGGCTGAAGGTTCCGGGGGAATCAATGGATTATAAGGATTTTACTAAACAGATTAATCATAGCGAAAAAGAATTTATAAATGCGATAAAAAAAGCATATTAAAAACAATATATTTTTATAAATATGATAGAATACTAAATAATATAGAAATACTTAGCATAACTAAAGAAAGGTAATTCTGATGACAAAGAAGAACAATACTAATATAGGCTTTGAAAAGCAAATTTGGGATGCAGCTTGTGTTCTTTGGGGACATATTCCTGCTGCTGAATATAGGAAGGTAATTGTAGGTCTTATTTTTCTTCGTTACATTTCTAGTGCATTCGAAAAACGTTATGAGGAACTTTTAAATGAAGGTGATGGATTTGAGAATGACAGAGATGCGTATGTAGAAGAAAATATTTTCTTTGTACCAGAAGAAGCTCGATGGAGTAAGATTTCATCTGCCGCACACACACCTGAAATCGGTACAGTAATTGATGATGCTATGAGGGCAATTGAAAAAGAAAATACAAGCTTGAAGAATGTATTGCCTAAAAATTATGCTAGCCCAGATTTGGATAAAAGAGTACTGGGTGAAGTTGTAGACCTATTTACAAATGAAGTAAAAATGGATGGAACCGAGGCAAGTAAAGATTTACTTGGTAGGACATATGAGTATTGTATTGCGCAGTTTGCTGCTTATGAAGGAACTAAGGGTGGTGAATTTTATACACCTTCAAGCATTGTAAAAACAATTGTTTCTATACTAAAACCGTTTAATAACTGCCGTGTATATGATCCCTGTTGTGGAAGTGGTGGCATGTTTGTGCAAAGTGAAAAATTTGTACAGGCTCATAGCGATAATCGGGGTAATATTTCTGTATATGGGCAGGAATCAAATGCAGATACATGGAAGATGGCGAAAATGAATATGGCAATAAGAGGAATTGATGCTAATTTTGGGTCTTATCATGCGGATACCTTTTTTAATGATATTCATAAGACACTTAAGTCAGATTTCATAATGGCAAATCCACCATTTAACCTTTCTAATTGGGGTGCAGATAAATTAAAGGACGATGTTAGATGGAAATATGGAATGCCTCCATCAGGCAATGCAAACTATGCATGGATACAGCATATGATTCATCACTTAGCACCGAACGGAAAAATAGGGTTGGTTCTTGCTAATGGAGCATTATCATCACAGTCTTCTGGTGAAGGAGAAATAAGAAAAAAGATTATAGAAGATGATCTTGTGGAAGGAATTGTAGCCTTGCCAACTCAGTTGTTTTATAGTGTTACAATTCCTGTAACATTGTGGTTTATTACTAAAAATAAAAAGCAAAAAGGAAAGACACTGTTTATAGATGCCAGAAAAATGGGTTTCATGGTCGATAGAAAGCACCGAGATTTTACTGAAGGCATCCAAGAGGATGGAAGTCTTGGAGATATCGATTTACTAGCAAAAACATTCGAAGATTTTCAGAATGGAGAATTAGAGGAGAAAAAAGGATTTTCTGCTATAGCAACAATAGACGATATAGCAAAACAAGACTATATCTTAACTCCCGGTCGATATGTGGGTATTGAAGAGCAAGAAGATGATGGAGAACCGTTTGAAGAGAAGATGAAGAGGCTAACATCGGAGCTTTCTGATATGTTTAAGAAATCTCATGAATTAGAGGAGGAGATTAAGAAGAATCTAGGAGCAATTGGGTATGAAGTTTAAAAGATACACTCTTTCTGAGTTAGCAACTATTAAATATGGAAAGAACCAGAAAAAAGTTGTTACAGATGATAAGATAATTCCTATTTATGGAACTGGTGGATTGATGGGATATGCTACTACGTCTCTTTACGATAAGCCATCTGTCTTGATTGGTAGAAAGGGGTCAATAGGTAAGGTCAAATATGTAGAACATCCATTCTGGACAGTCGATACACTTTTCTATACTGTAATTAATACTGATATTGTTATTCCTAAATATTTATTCTATTCTATGTCGCTTATAGACTTAAACATTTATAATGAAGGAACAACAATTCCAAGCTTGAGAACGGAAACTCTTAATAGAATTGAGCTCAATATTCCATCGATAGAAGATCAAGAACTAGCACTTTCATGTCTTAATCCAATAGATGAGAAAATAGAATTAAATAATGCGATAAACAATAATTTAGTGGCTTAGAAGTCGATGTTGGATACATCGACTTCACCGGACATCAACTTGGGCAAGAGTGTGTCTCTTATTTTTACTAATGAGTTCCTTTCTGCACGATTTGCTATCAAACGCTCAATCATCGAAAATACAAGGTCATTAAATTCCTTACGTAATTGCATTGGTGGCTCATAAATAGCAATTTTTTTCAGATGAGTAGGCCCGAAATTAACTTGAGCACTACCGTTAGCCATCATTTGCTGTTGGTTTAGAAATTCGTTGGATGTCATATATCCGTACACATATGAATAGTCAGAAGCATAATGTTTTGGTCTAAATCTTATAACGCTTGTATTAAGACATAGTGGAAGGTCTTTCTGCTGAACAATTGCATATCTACCAAGAGTTCCAGAACATGACATTACAATGTCATATGGCTCCAACATAAAATGAGAATACTTTCCGTTTGCTTCTGCATTAGAAATCTTATTTGCAGTTGAAGTATCAATTTCTCCGTTGCTAATACAACGAATATTGATGAATTTTACACCGTCTTCTACATATTGCCAATTTCTAATTCCAGGTCCTTCTTGGAAGAAAATTATTTCGGATAATGGAATTTCTTTCCAATCATCCTTTCTTCCATCGACAAAATAGTAGGTGTATAGAGTTTTGATTTGTTGCTCTAAATTATTGTTTATTATAGGAGGTAATGAATGAAATTTAGTGAAATAAAAAAGAATGCCTGCCCTCCTTTTGAAGAAGAAGATAGAGAACTACTACTGCTTTTTAGTTTCTTTCTCTATAAAAGCACCTACAATTGACAGCAACCTTGCCCTAAAGAGTTATAAGGACAGTATAAAATGGAATAATTATATCCGAAATTGGAAAGAAAGCACATACAAGTTTTATGCTTCAAAATTTCCTAAAGATAATGTTTTAAAGGATTACAAACTAGTGGAAACTGCTAAAATAAGCAATAAATATAGAACTTTTATTTGTGTAAAAAAAGATAAGGGAGAAAGCGATTATGAGTGTTTTGTAAGGCACGTAAGAAATTCAATTGCTCATGGATATGTCTACATTAATAAGCAAAAGAATAGAGTATATATATTACTAGAGGATTATAATTCAAATAAAAATAAACAAGCTATTATATTAGTTTCAAAAACGGACTTAATTAAATTAAAAAAAGAAATTGAAAAGGAAATATAAATGTTTACAGAAGCAGATTATGAAAATTCAATAATTGAGTTATTCCAAAACGAGTTGGAATATGAATATGTTTACGGTCCTGATATTGAAAGAGATTTTAGCAGTCCACTATATGACGATGTTTTGATGGAATCTCTATATCGTTTGAATAGAGGACTACCTGATGATGCTATCAAGGATGCTATATTTAAACTAAAAAACTTTGAAAATGGAGAACTGGTTCAAAAGAACACTGTCTTTATGGATTATCTGCAAAATGGTATTCCTGTAAGATATTTTTCAGATGGAAAGGAACACTTCTCAATAGTTTATCTTGTTGATTACAAGAATCCATATAACAACTCGTTTATAATTGCCAATCAATGGACATTTATTGAAAATAGCAACAAGCGACCAGATATCATACTATTCTTAAATGGTTTGCCAATTGTGTTAGTTGAGCTCAAATCTCCTTCACGTGAAGAAACGGATGCTTCAGAAGCATATAGACAGATTCGTAACTACATGCAGGAAATTCCTTCCATGTTTATTTATAATGCTATTTGCGTTATGAGCGATCAAGTGACATCAAAAGCGGGTACGATTACCTCTGGTGAAGATCGTTTTATGGAGTGGAAGACAAAGAATGGAGACTACGAGGAGACTAAGTACGCACAGTTTGATACTTTCTTTGAAGGAATGTTCCAAAAAGAAAGATTGCTTGATTTAATTAAAAACTTCATCTGCTTCTCCAATGAGGGGATAAAAACATTTAAAATTCTTGCTGGATATCATCAATATTTTGCTGTAAGAAAAGCAATTGAATCAACAAAAAGAGCAACCATTACCGACGGTAAAGGTGGTGTATTTTGGCATACACAGGGGAGTGGCAAATCGCTTTCAATGGTTTTTTATGCTCGCTTATTGCAGGATGCATTGGATAGCCCAACATTAGTGGTATTAACTGATAGAAATGATCTTGATGATCAGCTTTATAGTCAGTTTTCTAAATGCAAGGATTTCTTAAGACAAGTGCCGGTGCAAGCAGAAAGCAGGGAGAACCTCAAAAGCTTACTTGCAGGGAGACAGGCAAATGGTATTATCTTTACCACAATGCAGAAATTTGAAGAATCATATGAACCTCTATCTGAACGTCATAATATCATAGTTATGGCTGATGAGGCGCATAGAAGTCAATATGGACTTACTGAGAAAATTAAGATTACAAAAAATAAAGATGGCGAAGAAGTTGCTAAATGTATTGTTGGCACTGCAAGAGCTATACGAAATACACTTCCTAATGCTACATATATTGGATTTACGGGTACTCCTATTTCGTCTAAAGATCGAAATACACGTGAAGTGTTTGGAGATTATATAGATATATACGATATGACACAGGCAGTTGAGGATGGTGCAACTCGCCCTGTTTATTATGAGAGTCGTGTAATAAAATTAAACCTCGATCAAGCTACATTAGATTTAATTGATGCGGAATATGATCTTATGGCACTTCACTCGGATGAGAGAGTGATTTCTAAGAGCAAACGTGATTTAGGCAAAATGGAAGTGCTTCTGGGAAATGACAATACAATCAACTCTCTTGTTTGTGATATTCTAAATCACTATGAAAATAATCGTGAGAACTTGCTTACTGGCAAGGCGATGATTGTTGCATATTCGCGTCCAATAGCAATGAAAATATATAAGCGGATACTAGAACTTAGACCCGGCTGGTCAGAAAAAGTTGGGCTTATTATGACGTCTGCAAACAAGGACCCTGAAGAATGGAGACAAATTATTGGAAATAAGCGCCACAAAGAAGAGCTTGCAAAAGAGTTTAAAGATAATAATGGAAAAATGAAGATCGCCGTAGTTGTCGATATGTGGCTTACGGGTTTCGATGTACCATCTCTTGCTACCATGTATGTATATAAGCCAATGGTCGGACATAATCTTATGCAAGCAATTGCACGAGTTAATCGTGTTTTTCGTGATAAAGAAGGTGGGCTAATTGTTGATTACGTTGGAATTGCTACTGCTTTGAAACAAGCGATGAATGAGTATACTGCTCGTGATCAAAAGAACTACGGCGATACTGACATTGCAAAGGTCGCATATCCTAAATTTTTAGAGAAGCTGTCTATTTGTCGTGATAAGTTTCATGGATATGATTACTCAAAATTTATAAATGGAACAGATCTTGAGCGCGCAAAAGCTATAACGGGTGCGGTTAACTTTATTATGGGCAGAGAAAAAGTTGATGATAAAGATTCTTTTGTAAAAGAAGCACTTATGCTTCATCAAGCACTCTCACTGTGTTCATCGATAGTGGATGAAGGTGGTAGGTTTGAAGCGGCATTTTTTGAGGCAGTACGTGTAGTAGTTCTCAGATTGAGTAATAGTGGCACAGACCAGAAGCTCCCATTACATGAAATAAATAAAAGAATAAGTGAACTTTTGCAGCAGAGTATTAAAAGTGATGGGGTAATAAACTTATTTTCAGATATCAAAGAGGAGTTCTCTCTATTTGATCCAAAATTTCTACAAGAAGTAGCAAATATGAAAGAAAAAAATCTAGCAATTGAACTGCTGAAGAAGTTGATTGCGGAACAAATATCTGTGTATCTCAGAACAAATATTGTAAAAGCTGAAAAGTTTAGTGAAATTCTAAAGAAATCACTAAATGCTTATCTTAATGGAATGATTACAAACGAATCTGTAATTGAAGAGCTTCTTAATTTAGCTAAACAGATTGCAAAATCACAAAATGAAGGAGAAGAGTTAGGTCTTACAGCTGATGAACTTGCTTTCTATGATGCATTGACAAAACCTCAGGCAATTAAAGACTTTTATGAAAATGAGGAACTTATAGCAATTACAAAAGAGCTTGCAGATGCATTACGAAAGAATAATACAATTGACTGGCAAAAGAGAGAATCTGCAAGGGCAACAATGCGTATGCAGATAAAGAGGTTGCTTAAAAAACATAGATATCCTCCTGAAGGAATGGAAGATGCAGTACAGACGGTTATGACTCAATGCGAATTATGGACTGATAACTTTGATTATAGTAATGACCATTATGTGTTAAATGACAATAGTGAAAAGATGATTCCTTTAGTTGCAGAAGAAAATGAGAAATATAATTAATCAAAATAAGGAAGATATTTTAAAGTAACTAGATGGAAATATGTTTTAAAAAGAAAAATTTTATGTCAAAATCTAGTTGAAATCTCGAAAGGAGGTAATATTTCAATTACCCTGAGTGACTGCGCATTGAAGCGCGAAGTTCGAGTACCTGAGCTTCTGCGAGTGGGAGTACCTTGTTTCGGGAAATGGCTTGATTTGAGATTTTATAAGAAGATACTTTCCAAGTATGATTAGTCATATTATACATTTAGTAAATAAATTAAAAGTTGATTAAATATGAGAAAACATAATTTAGTAATCATTTCGTTTCATATTAAATACACATATTGAATATGAAAAAGTTAAAGTTGAAACATAATTTATATAAATAATTTGAGGTTAGATATGGATAATAAGGTTTACTACGGTGAATACTCACTAGAATACTGGATAGAGTTAATAATGAAGGGAAATATTGTATTGCCAGAGTACCAAAGAAGTTTTGCTTGGTCAGATGATAAAAGGAAAGCACTTATAGAATCCCTTAAAAACAATGAATTTATTCCCCCTATTATTATTGGATCATTTAAAATAGATGAAATAAGACAAAATATATTAATCGATGGTCAGCAGAGATTAACAAGTATATTATTGTCATATTTAGGATATTTTCCTGATAAAGAAAAATATAAGAAAGAAATGCGAAGGAAAAAAAACATTGATGAAAATGATGATAATTTTGATTCGCAAGATGACGAAGGTGTAGACATAGTCAATTGGTCATTAAATAATTTGATAAAAATCAATGATAGAAATTTAACTAAAAAAGAGTTAAAGACTAGACTTGAAAAAAATGAATATTTTAAAGAAATTAAAGAAAATGCAATAAATGATAATGATACTATTTTAAGGGAAAGATATATTGGATTTTCATATCTTGTTCCTAGTGACGACGATTCTCATTCACAACAAAAATTTTACTCGTCTATTTTTAGGAATATAAATTTCCAAGGAGTTAACCTTTTACCTGAAGAAAGTAGGAGAGCCCTATACTTCTTGGATAATGAAAAGCAATCCTTGTTTGAACCAGATTTCATAAAAGAAATGAAAGGAGATTATTCAATTGATTTTGTAAGGTATTTATCAATTATATCGCAGTACATAAGACATGGAGAAACTGTAAATCACCTTTGTAAAGGTTTTTCAGGCATAAGAAGGCTTGAGGAATTTTACAGTGAATATATTAAGACAACAGTAGGGGATGAAGAATCGAGTGAATTTCCATCATATAACACTTTATTTAAAGAAGGACACATTAAAATATTAAATGAATTAGGAAATATAATAGTTGAAACAGGACTGTCAGCGAAATCGTTTGAATCTATTATAGACTGCGACATGTATTATTTTGGATTAATATATTGGTTTGTTTTTAAAAGTAAGCAAATAGATATAAAAAAATGGAATGAATTAGAAAACAATTTGGAAAAGTTAATAACTAAATATAAGTACCCATATATTGATAATAAAGGTGAGCCTACACCTATCCATAATGAATCACGTAAAACGAATAGACATCCTAAATCTCCTTCTTTAGTAGGATTTATTAGGCAACGAGTTAAAGATTCTATAGAATGTTATAGAGAGGTTATGGAGTATGGAAATGAAGCATGAAGAGTTTATTCTTAGTCCTATTGAACAAATATTAGAAGATGCCGCAAACGTGACAAAACTTTTAAACAAAAGGATTGAAGCGTTTCCACTTAACGATTATATTTTGAGGTCAGTTTTTCTAGAAATGACTGGATTTCAAGAGCAAAAATTCAAGTGCATTGCATGGGATATTGCTACCGAAAACTTTGAGTTTAGGTTCGATTATTTACGTAACTATGCAGGTAACTATTTTTCTAATTATGATGAGAAAAATAAACTTTATAATAAATTGATAGAAATATTAGGTGGATCCGTTGGATTGTCTAAAACAGAAAAAAAATTAATCTTAGATGATGCAAAGGCTAGAATCAAGAGTATTATTGAAAAATCAAATTTAAAAGACTGGAATAGAAGAGACTATAAAGTTTTTATAGATAATATTGCAGTTGAAATAAACGAAAAGGAAATTGCCCTCGATAAGCATTTATTTAAAAAAAAGGGTAGTACACAAGAGATATACAAAAAACTATATTTGAACCGTAATAGGGTCGCACATAATATACCTTCATATCAACAAAATTTACCCAAGTTTAAAATTTTGGAAGATGAAAAATTTGGTTATAGTAATTATTTCGTTTGGTTTTATATTTTGATTGTTATAGATAGAATAATGATAAATCTATATAAAAAAATAATTGAAAATTTAAGAAACTCATAGCTATAACAAAAATGTTGAGTGTGTGAAACTTTTTCTGTAAATTAGCCTTCTGTGGTAGATTAGTGAATGTATCCTGCTATTTGCAAGGAATACGCCTTTAGGTCAATATATTAAATTTGCTTACGCATGCCAAGAGAAGCCAAGCCAGTAGGCTGGCTTCTCTTGAGTTATATAGGTTAATTTGTTTCTGGCATTCTGCCTGGGTACATTATGCAAAATTCGACATATACCTTTGCCCAATCCCTTATCGGAAGATACCATTTCTTTGTTGCCTGTATCGTAGATAAGTATAGAGCTTTTAGCAATGCTGTATCGCTTGGAAATACGCTTCTTTGTCTGTTTAGCTTCTTGTATGTACTGTTTAGACTTTCAATTGCATTTGTGGTGTATATTACTTTGCGTACATCTTGCGAGAACTTAAATATTGGCGTTACAGCATCCCAATTATCTTCCCAGCGTTTCATAGAATTAGGATATTTCCTATCCCATTTTTCAGTTACTTCATGCATGTTCTCATATGTTGTTTTCTCATCTGGTGCATGGTAGATGGTTTTTAAGTCACTTCCTTGTAGTTTGCATATTTAAGTGTATTCCTTACCATATGCACAATGCACCTTTGGGATTCTGCTTTTGGATACGCTGCAGATATCGTTTCTTTTATCCCTGCTAATCCATCTGCACAAATGACCATAATATCTTCCACTCCGCGGTTCTTTAATTCATTCAGAACACCAAGCCAGTATTTGCTACTCTCATTTTCACCTATCTGCAGAGATATTACTTCTTTCTTCCTATCTGCATTTATTCCCAGCATTACATATGCTGCAAGCTTCTTAATTACATGGTCTTCGCGCACAGAAAAATGAACTGCATCTGTGAAGACTATTGGATATACGCTATCAAGGGGTCTCTTTTGTCATTCATCGATATCTTGCAAACATAATGCAAGTTTGAGAACCTTGTAAACCAGCATATCAACCACACTATTGTCGTATCATTACCTATTGAAAATTCAAAGAAACAATTAGAAAAGGAGCTTCTATCATGTCAAAAGGAACACCTAATGCTCAGACAAAAGCAACAGAAAAGTATCAAAAGAAAGCAGGACTAATCAATAAGTCATACAAATTAAAAAAGGAATTAGTTGAGGAATTCAAAGAAACTTGTGATGCACTAGGAGTAAGTCAAGCGTCAGCTCTTACTGGTTTAATGAAACAGTTTATTTCAGAAAATAAATCATTTTTGAAATAAGCGATGAATACTGTGCTCTTTATTTCAAGAACCATCTCTTTTTTGAAATAAGGAACACGTATTATCAGAACCATCACAATTTATCAGAGCCACAAAAAAATCAGGCCCACGCCTGATTTTTTCCTTACCTTATCTAATATCTTACTTATCTGGCCCTACTCACACATCGCCATCTCAACACTATCGAGATACTGACATAGTGACTTATTAAACTTCTCGTAATCAGCATAAGCAAATTCCTCAGTAGCCTGCGCGATATTGACATACACAGTCTTAGACTGGTTATAAAAAGTAATCATCAGCGGCAGCTTGAATACCGTCGAAA
>ERZ773066.1154-NODE-1154-length-13850-cov-53.392171_pt1 | contig 13850 bp, 9 predicted proteins | sample MGYA00580573_ERZ773066 | MGnify/ENA primary metagenome ERZ773066 (study PRJEB29015, sample SAMEA2738128) | human oral metagenome | biome: human oral; feature: human-associated habitat; material: saliva | place: China | collected 2203 ... | reverse complement strand
CGGTTGTCGCCGTGCATGTATAGGGCGATGGAGTGGTCTGCACTGCCGATAGCGCCGGTGATGAAGGTGGCACCCTTGAACTTGGGGTGCTGCTTGGCTACCTGCGCAAACTGGGCGTTGACAGCGTCTACTACTTCCTTGGCTTTGGCGCTGCGGCCGAGAGCTTGGCCCACCATAGTGGTTACTTCATTCCAGGGGGTGGTCCAGGCCCCGCCGGTCTTGGAGTAGGCGATAGTGGGGGCGATTTTGCTCAGCTGCTCGTATTCTTCTTTACTGATGCCGCTAAGGGCTGCCACAATCAGATCCGGCTTGTAACCGGCGATTTCCTGGATGGGCAGGGAGTCGGTGGAGGTGAACTGCTTGGGGTAGTTGGCACTGCCGGGGGCGGCACCGAGCTTGGTTAGGGCCTCATCCTTCCAGGGCAGGGACTTGTTTTTGTTGCCGCCCCAGGTGTTTGCAGGCATGGCTACGGGCACTACCCCCAGGGCAATGATGGCTTCTTCGTTGCCGGAGGAGATGGACACTACCCGCTTAGGTTCAGCTTTGATGGTGGTGGTGCCGTAGACGTGGGATACGTTTACCGGGAATTTGTCTGTGGCCTTACTGACGGCGGCGCCCTGGCTGTCGGTGGTTTTGGTGCCGCAGGCGCTAAGCCCGGCTCCAATGGCGACGACGGCGCTGGCGCCCAGTAGGTGGCGACGTGAAAGCATCATTTTTATCCCCTTTTAAATGGTTCTACCCCTAAGAGTGTGTCCTAGAACTCCAAAGCTAGCAAGGTTAGGTTTATCTCAGTAAATTTGGGGCTTTGGAAACTTGCAAATTGCGCCACTAGCGCCGTGGTATAGGCACGTTAGAGTGAGATCGTGGCAAAAAAGGAAAGCTATCGCTGTAGTGAATGTGGCTGGCTCAGCGCGAAATGGCAGGGACAGTGCCGCCAGTGTCAGGCTTGGGGCACCCTGGCAGAAGTTGGCGCCAGCGCTAGCCTAGCTAAAACCGCTGTGCGCACCCCTATTCAGGCTGCTCAGCCCATCGCTCAAGTTAGTGCCGAGTCAGCCCAGGCCCGCCCCAGCGGGGTGGGCGAGCTTGACCGGGTGCTGGGTGGAGGGATCGTACCAGGGGCCGTAATTTTGCTGGCGGGCGAGCCCGGCGTCGGCAAATCCACCCTGCTGCTGACCGTGGCCGCCAATGCGGCCAGGCAAGCTGAGCTAACTGGCGCTGGCAGCGTCCTATATATAACCGGTGAGGAGTCCGCCTCCCAGGTGCGTCTGCGCGCGGCGCGTATTGATGCTTTAGCTGACAACCTGCTGCTAGCTGCAGAAACTGAGCTAGGAGCGGTGCTTGGCCAAGTGGAACAGGCTAATCCGGCACTACTGATAGTGGACTCTGTGCAGACCATTGCCTCAGCTGATGTTGAAGGCTCAGCTGGTGGTACCAGCCAGGTGCGGGCGGTGGCGGCGGCAATCATTGCCCTAGCTAAAGAACGCAATATTCCAGTGTTGCTGGTAGGGCACGTAACCAAGGACGGTGGCATTGCCGGTCCGCGCGTGCTTGAGCACCTAGTGGATGTGGTGTGTCAGTTTGAAGGCGAGCGCCACGCACGTTTGCGTCTACTACGGGCAGTTAAAAACCGCTATGGGCCTACCGATGAGGTGGGCTGCTTTGAGCTGGGTGAACGCGGTATTGTGGAACTAGCGGATCCGTCCGGGCTGTTTTTGTCTCAGGCCCGCTCTGAGGTTCCCGGCACCTGCGCTACCGTCACTTTGGAGGGCCGGCGCCCCATGGCTATTGAGATTCAGGCTTTGGTGGCTTCCACCCATGCCGGCTCGCCACGGCGCACCACCTCGGGCCTAGATTATTCACGCACCGCCATGGCTTTGGCGGTATTGCAGGCCCGCATGAAGGTGGACACCTCCTCCAGCGATGTCTATGTTTCCACCGTGGGTGGGGCTAAAGCCATTGAACCAGCCGCTGACCTGGCCTTAGCCATTGCGGTGGTGTCTGCGGCACGTAATTTACCCACTCCCCCAGGCCTGGTGGCTTTTGGTGAAGTGGGCTTAACCGGGGAGCTGCGCGCCACGGTGGGGGTGCAGCGGCGTTTAGCTGAAGCTGCCAGGCTTGGTTTTGACCGCGCAATTGTGCCTTTGGCTGGATCCGCTGAGCTGCGCCCCATTAAAGGCATGAAGGTGCTACCGGTAGCTCACCTAGCCCAGGCGGTAGGTGCCGCGCTAACGCCACTAGATCAGTAACGACGCACAGCTTTCTTACCGGTAATTGCACCAATAATTAGGAACAGCACGCCCGCCATCAGCCCCACCACCAGGGCGATACCTGCGGGGATAAAAATAATTGCAAAGAAGGTGGCCACTGAGCCATCTTTAACATGGCTGATCCCCACCTGGGCCACGGTGCTGGTGTCGCAATTTACGGTGGCATTAGTGGTGCTAGTAGGAAACACGTGACCAACAATCACCGTGTCATCCTCTTCCAGGCGGTACTTGGAGTTTTCCAGCTTCACCTCTAGCTGCGAGCCGTCAGCAGTGCTCACGCTGCAAACTGGCTTAGCCACCTGATCAACCTGCACTCCATCGGCCAGGCGCGCCCACAGCACGTTTTTACTGTCTGTAAACGTCTCGCTGAAAGGGCCAGAGTTGTCATGCCAAGTAATCACCCGGTTCTGGCTAGCGTCTTTACTGAGCGTAAACAGGTTGTAGCCAGACCAGATTCCTGCCGCTAAGCCAAGCGCAGCGATCACAAAAGAAATAATCGCCAAAACTTTAAAAACACTGTTCATCTATCTACCTACTTAACGATAAAAACTTGCTGGCCAATGAGATCTTTACCGTCCAGGTTCAAACGCAACACGTATGTGCCCGGCTGGGAAGGGCCCGCTGAAGAACAGTCAGCCTTATAACGCTGCCCATTCCAGCTAACTGAAGTGGTAAAAGAGTCAGGGGTGGGGTTAGCCGATACATAAGCTGCTTCCCCCGCAGCCTTAGCTGTCAGCGGCGCCAACAGCATTTTGCGGCTGGCTGGTTCAGCCTTGCAGGTGGCGGCGTCGTAGACAGTGTCTGTGCCGGAGGTGATCCGCATTTGCAGATGCTCAGAGCCCACATCAAATATGCAGGGAATATTGGCTTTATTAGCCACCTTCAAGTTGACAGTTAAAGCCTGGCCGCGCACCACTTGAGCCGGCAAAGTAACCGTGACATCCAGATTCTTAGTGTCGCAAGCCAACGGGGTGGGCATACCACTGCCCTGGTTTTGGCGCGCCGCCTGCAAGTTTTGTACGCGCACAGTCTCAGTGACGTAGTTAAAGCCCCACACCACCAGCACTACTGTGAGCACTACCAAAAATACGTTACGTCCCAGCCGCATCAAGGAGGCTTTAAGTGCCGGGTCCATTGGCTGGCGCGGCGGCTTCTTAGGGTGATTGGCGGGTGGACGACGCCGTTCGGGTGCCTGTGATTGCGGGCGCGAGGGACGCGCACCAGGCGTATTAACGCGACGTTTGCCGGGGGCGCCTTGCGTCTGCTTACGTGGATTTTGGCGCTGACCAGCAGCCGCTCCGCGCCGGGCCGTGCTAGCGGTGCCGGTGCGCGTAGTGCCCCCTTGCCCATCACGGCCCTGAGCGCTACGGCCCTGACTAGTGCGAGCTTGGCCGGTGCGTCCTTGAGAGCTACGCGCCTGGCCCGCGTTTTGGCCGCCTCGACTGGTGCCGCGCTGAGCATTACTGGCTTGGCCTGTGTGAGCAGTCGGCCGCCCCTGAGCGCGTCCCTGAGCATTACTAGCTTGCCCACTACGGCCCTGGCCGGAGCCAGCTTGAGCGCTACGCCCCTGAGAGCTACGTGCCTGACCTGCGCTTTGGTCAGCTCGACCAGTGCCGCGCTGAGCCCCTCGCGTCGAGGTGTTTTGGCTAGAGCCCCTTTGCGCAGAGCCCTTTTGACCAGTTGCTTTTTGACCAGTTGCTTTTTGCCCAGCAGCCTTCTGGGTAGCGCCCTTTGTGGCGGGGCGCGGCTGCGTATTTCTCGACGCCGCTACCCCCTGGCCTACCCCGGAGGCTGGGCGAGCCTTACGAGCTTGAGTAGAGCTAGCCTGCGCACGCTCACCAGAGTGTTCTACGCGCAGCTCATTAGTGCGGGCTTTGGCGCCGCGCACCTGCTGTCCATGAGAGCTAGCGCGAGCTGAGCCAGTGCTACGCCCTCCTGTGGGGCGCGCGCTACCAGTGCCCTTACCAACGCCACTAGCACGGGAGGCTTTAGCTGCGCCGTCGCCGCCACGGGAGCCAGAGCGGGCAGCAGACGCACGCCCCCCAGCGCCACTAGAGCTACGCGGGGCGACGTCGTCGCTATCAGGTAGATCTTGAACCAGCCTTAACGGCGGGAAAGGTGACTTACGCCCACCGCCAGTACGGTTGTTGTTGTTGTCACCTCTGGCCATACCTAAGACTCTACCGGCTTATGGCTACCTAGCCCAATGCCCATGCGGTTACGTCCCGCTAAAGCCAGCACCGCCTGGGCCGCAGCCACATCCAAAACCACGTCAGTAGCCACTCTAGCCCGCAAAGCCGCCAAAATAGCCGGAGCTTTAGCAGCCGACGAAGCCACCATCACACGGGTCTTAATACGACTCAACTGTGCCGGAGTAGGCCCAGAAGCACGCGCATTTAGCGAAATATCACGATAAGAACCATCGGCACGCAAAAACACAGTGCACACATCAGCCACTACACCCTCAGCATCCAGTGCGCGGCGATCTTCCTCATTTAGGTAACCACCAGCATAAACCTGGCTAGGCACCGGGCTGCGTAGCGACCCCACCCCAAACACAGCCAAGTCAACACGTTCTTGAATCGCTAACACTCGCTGTACTGAACGCTCACGCCACATAGCCTCACGGGTAGAGGCATAGTCAAACAACGCCGGCACCGGGAAATGCACTGTGCGGCCCCGGAAAGCAAAGGCAAACTGACTCAAAATTGCATCCGCATAAGGCAAGCCGGTCTGTGAAGAGTTAGCAGCGCCGTTTAGCTGCACCACCAGCACCCGCTGCAACTCACGTGGAGGCAGCGACTGAGCTATCTCAGCCACCGTGTTACCCCAGGCCACGCCCATGATAGTGCCGTTTTCTACCTTCTGACTGATCATCTCAGCAGCCACCGCAGACACCTGGGAGAGACGGTTAATCTCCGTGGCCCCCTCACGCACCGGCACCACACGGGCATGCACTTTAAAAGCCTTCTTCATCTGCGACGCCAGCGCGTCAGGGCGACTAGGCTCATTTAGGCTAATACGCACCAAACCCGCCTCACGGGCGTGCGACAGCAGACGTGAAACAGTTGAACGCGATACCCCCAGGTGACGAGCAACGCCATCCATAGTTTCAGACTGCAGGTAATACATCATTGCGGCCTGGAAGGCCATGTCATCGCGTTCAACCATCTAAGCTGCCTTCTTCGGTTTAGTAAAGTTTGCCCCAAGCTAGCGCCGCGTCGGGCCATGCATGGAAATTCTTGAACGATTGTATCGCGCATTACACTACTGCTTGGCTCCTTTTACCGCTTTCGGGAAAAAAGAGGTCTGTGGGCCTAGCTGGGAGGTTAGGTTAGGTCCAAGCATTAACGCGTCGGACTTAGAGGTCCGACAGCGCCAGGGTTCGCCAAGCCAAACAAATCGCCTTGGAGAATCTTTGTGCGTCACAACGAAGTGGAAGGGATGAATTATGACCGAGAAGAAATATGTAATCGCCATTGACCAAGGCACTACTTCCTCACGAGCAATCCTGTTCGATCACGACGGCTCTATCGTGGCCATGAACCAGCTAGAGCACACCAACTACACCCCCAAACCCGGCTGGGTTGAGCACGACCCGGAAGAAATCTGGGCCAACGTGCGCTCCGTAGTGGGTGGAGTGCTAGCTGAGGCTGAAACCAACCGCCACGAGGTGGCCGCCATCGGTATCACCAACCAGCGTGAAACCGCCGTGGTGTGGGACAAGACCACCGGTAAGCCGATCTACAACGCCATCGTCTGGCAGGACACCCGTACCCAGAAGATCTGCGACCGTCTAGCCGCCGGCAGCGAGCTAGGCACCGACCGTTACAAGGCCAAGGTGGGTCTACCCCTAGCCACCTACTTCTCCGGCCCCAAGATCGCCTGGATTTTGGAAAACGTCCCCGGCGCCCGCGAAAAGGCTGAAGCTGGCGACCTGCTCTTTGGTAACACCGACACCTGGGTACTGTGGAACATCACCGGCGGCGTCGACGGCGGCGTGCACGCCACTGACGTCACCAACGCCTCGCGCACCATGCTGATGAACCTGGACACCCTGTCCTGGAACGAGGAAATTGCCGCCGACATGGGCATCCCCATGTCTATGCTGCCCGAAATTAAGCCCTCCTCAGGCATCTTCGGTTACGGACGCAAGAACGGCCTACTAGTTGACACCCCCATCGCCGGTATCCTCGGCGACCAGCAAGCCGCCACCTTCGGTCAGGCCTGCTTCAACAAGGGCCAGGCTAAGAACACCTACGGCACCGGCTGCTTCATGCTCATGAACACCGGCACCACCCCGGTCCCCTCCAAGAACGGCCTGTTGACCACCGTGTGCTACCAGATCGGTGACCAGCCGGCGGTATACGCCCTGGAAGGCTCCATTGCCGTGGCCGGCTCGCTGGTGCAGTGGATGCGCGACAACCTAGGTCTGATCACCAACTCCCGCGACATTGAGGAGCTGGCTGCTTCGGTGGAGGACAACGGTGGCGCCTACTTCGTGCCCGCCTTCTCCGGCCTGTTCGCCCCCTACTGGCGTCCTGACGCCCGTGGCGCCCTGGTGGGTCTAACCCGCTACGTCAACAAGGCCCACATTGCTCGCGCCGTCGAGGAATCCACCGCCTACCAGACCCTGGACGTACTGCAGGCCATGAACGCCGACTCTGGCGTGCCGCTAACCGAAATCAAGGTTGACGGCGGCATGACCAACGACCGCCTGCTGATGCAGTTCCAGGCTGACGTAGCCGGCGTACCCGTAGTTCGCCCCAAGGTCATTGAGACCACCGCTCTAGGCGCTGCCTACGCGGCCGGTATCGCCGTCGGCTTCTGGTCCGGCACGCAGGACGTGGTGGACAACTGGGCTGAGGGTGCCCGCTGGGAGCCCGCCATGGAGCAGGAGCACCGCGAGCGCCTGTACCGCCTGTGGAAGAAGGCCGTAACCAAGACCCTGGACTGGGTCGACGCCGACGTCGATGCTGAGCTGGAGTGATTCGTCCCTTTTAGGCCGGGCTTAGCCGCATATAAGCCAGGCTAATTTAGGGCTTTCTAACCGTCATCCCCTACGGTTAGAAACACAATACATAAGGGTGGGTCTTACGTGGACCCGCCCTTATGTGTTTATAGCGCTTTAATGGGTTTTATGGCCATATAAAAGCGCAATTTATCGGCTTAACTGGGCATATTTTGGAGGGTCTGTTAGCTCACTGCACGCACGTTCACGACTATTGGCAGGCCCACCTACATGAACCAAACTGTTACCTGTTTGAACAGTTCCTTAATTTTGGAGGATAGAGATGTCCGCAAACACTTCTTTGCCATCTAGCGCTCTCAATGCCGAAAAGCGCCAGGCGGCACTTGATGCAATGACTGACGCTGAAGGTCTAGACATCTTAGTTGTCGGCGGTGGCGTCACTGGTGCAGGTATCGCTGTGGATGCCGCCAGCCGTGGGCTGCGCACCGGTATCGTGGAAATGGGTGACTGGGCGGCAGGTACTTCCTCCTGGTCTTCCAAGCTAGTGCACGGTGGTCTGCGCTACCTCTACCAGCTTGACTTCCCGCTGGTGGCTGAGGCTCTGGCAGAGCGTGGCCGCCTACTTACTGAGACCGCCCCGCACCTAGTTAAGGCCCAGCCTTTCCTATGGCCGCTAAAGCACGAAGTTGAGCGCGCCTACTCGGCCGTGGGTGTGGGTATGTACGACGCCTTGGCGCTGCTAGGTGCACGCGGTAAGGCCACTGTGCCGGTGCAACACCACCTGACCGCCAAGGGCACCAAGCGTCTAGCCCCCTCGCTAGACACCTCTGGCCTGGCTGGCGCTATCAAGTTCTACGACGCTCGCGTGGATGACTCCCGTCTGGTCATCTCCCTGGTGCGTACCGCCGTCGAGAACGGCGCCCTGGCTGCCACCCGCACCAAGGTTGTGGAGTACCTAAAGAACGACCATGGCCGCGTTATCGGTGCCCGCGTGGAGGACCTTGAGGCCAGCGCCAAGGCCGGCAAGAAGGTTGTACGCGACATCTACTCGCGTCGCGTCATCAACGCCACCGGTGTGTGGACTGAGCAGACTCAGGAGCTAGCTGGCGTCACCAACGGTTTAAAGGTGCTGGCCAGTAAGGGTATCCACATTGTGGTTCCCAAGGAGGCTATTGAGGCTGAGACCGGTATCTTCCTGCGCACTGAGAAGTCCGTGCTGTTCATCATCCCATGGCCGCGCTACTGGGTTATCGGCACCACCGACACCGCTTGGCACGAGAACATCGACCACCCGGTGGCCACCAGCGCCGACATCGACTATGTGTTGGAGCACGCCAACGCGGTGCTAGAAAAGCCCATTAGCCGTAAGGACATCATTGGTGTCTACGCCGGTCTGCGTCCGCTGCTGCAGCCGGGCGTTAAGGAAGGCGAGAGCGGCGAGACCGCCTCCACCAAGGTTTCGCGTGAGCACACCGTCACCGAGGTAGCCCCCGGCCTAACCTCCATCGCCGGCGGTAAGCTGACCACCTACCGCGTGATGGCTGCCGACGCCGTCGACTTCGCCCTCGGTGTGGAGCAGACCAAGGTACACCCCACCTGCACCGAGCGTCTGGCTCTGGTGGGTGCTGCAGGCCTGGACGAGGTCACCGCCCGCTCCGGTGAGATTGCCCGCGCCCACGGCTGGACCCTGGCCCGCGTTGACCACCTGCTTTCGCGCTACGGCGCTGAGACCCAGGACCTGCTTGAGCTGATCGACGCTAAGCCTGAATACGGCCAGCCGCTAAAGTCCGCCCCCGCCTTCTTGAAGGCTGAGGTTGTTTGGGCCGTCACCCACGAGGGCGCCCTGCACCTGGACGACATCATCGTTCACCGCGTGCGCCTGGACCTGGAGCACCGCGACCACGGTCTGGCTGCTGCTGACGAGATCGCTGAGATCGCCGCCCCGCTGCTGGGCTGGTCCAAGGACGACGTCGCCGCTGAACTGGCCGCCTACGCTCGCCGCTGCACCGCCCTGGCGCAGGCCGAGAAGGAAACTGAGGACGCCGCCGCAGCCGCTCACCTGGACGGCCTAGGCCAGGTCTGAGTTAGCTAATACTGGCTAAGGGCGCTACCTGTTTGGGTAGCGCCCTTAGTATGTGTAAGTAACCGTCTAAAACTTGTTATGATCACTGAAGTAAATTGTTGTATTTAGCCAGGGTCCTTCATGCCGTTTAGTGTCGCTGCACTGGCAGCTGCGCACGGGGCTACAAACGCCACTGTCGCCGCTAGTCTGCCGCTTACATTTACCCCCTCAACCACTGCAGTGGCTGGCAACGTGTACCTGTCCGCCCTGGTGGGAGCCTCCCCACTGATCGCTTTTTTTGCGCTACTGGGTGGGTTTAAGGTTAAAACTCACCGTTGCGCTCTGTTGGCTTTAGCCCTGGCAGTTGTGCTGGCTATAACGGTCTTTAAAATGCCGGTGTCTATGACGCTGCTGTCGGCCTCACAGGGGCTGGCGTTTGCGGTTATGCCCATGATTTTTATCGTGGTGGGGGCCGTATGGCTGTATAACCTGACCGAGTTTTCTAACCGCTCACAGGATTTGCGTGCAGTTTTCTCCAGTATCGGTAAGGCGGACATACGTATTCAGGCCCTGATTGTGGCCTACACATTTTGTAACTTGCTGGAGGGTTTAGCTGGTTTTGGGGCGCCGGTGGCCATTACCTGTGCCATGCTGGCCACGCTGGGGCTACCCAAGATCAGGGCTGTGCTGCTGTGTTTGCTGGGTAACCTGGTTTATTTGGCTTACGGCGCTATGGCCACGCCGGTGCTGACCGCCGGCCGTATGGGCGGGGTGGATCCTGCCCACATTTCTCTACTTATGGGACGCCTGATTGCCCCCTTGGCACTGGTGGTCCCATTTTTACTGCTACTTATGCTTGACGGGCGCCGGGGTGTGCGTCAGCTCTGGCCGCTAGCACTGGTTACCGGCGTTACTTCCGCACTTGGTCATCTTTTTATGCCGCTGCTTTCTTTTGAGCTTACCGGCGTGGCCACGGCGCTTTTTACCCTGGCAGCCACCTATATTTTCTTGCTGTTTTGGACTCCGACGACGCCGCCCGAGCAGCACTCTAAAGCTTCCGTTGAGGGCCTAAGCATTAGCCGCGTAGTGCTGGCCCTCACCCCCTACCTACTGGTGGTAACCCTGATTGCCACCACCAAACTATGGAAGTGGGGGGTGGATTTAGATGCTCTGCTTAAATCCACCGACATCAATATTCCTTGGCCGGGCCTGTATGGGCACTTGCATAACGCTGACGGTAGTGTGAACCAGACCACGATCTACCAGCTGCCGCTGCTGTCTAACCCGGGCACACCAATCATTTTTACTGCCATTGTGGTTACTGGCCTGTATGCCTGGTATGGTCGCAAAACCCGCTTTGCCCTGCCGGTTTTGCGTTCCCTGGTGGCACTGTGGCACACCATTTCTGGTTTGCGTTACACGCTGCTAACTATTGCGGCCGTGATGGCTTTGGCTTATGTGATGAACTTTTCGGGGCAAACCACCGCTATTGGCGCGGCGCTGGCTTCAACTGGCCATGCTTTCACCCTGTTTGCCCCGATTTTGGGTTGGCTGGGCACCGCCGTGGGTGGCTCTACTACCAGCTCAGGGGCTTTGTTTGGCTCTATGGAGGCTAGCGCCGCCCACGCGGTTGGCACCGACACCGCCACTTTGCTCGCTTCTAACACTGTGGCTGGGGGTATCGGCAAGCTGGTTTCGCCCCAAAACTTGGCGGTGGCAGCCACAGCGGTTGAGGCGCCGGGTATTGAGGCCACTGTGCTGCGTAAGATTGCCCCTTACTCGCTGCTGATGTTGCTGGCGGTGTGTTTATACACTTTTGCCGCCTGTTCAGGCTGGCTGGATTTCTACTTGCCGCATTTTTAAAAATCATTTGGCCTGGCCGCTTTCACCTCAGGAAAGATTTCCGGCCGGGTATGCGCCCGGCCCAGGCAAGGCATTCGGGCCGGGCAGTAGCTGCATCAGCGCACTGGCTAGGTTGATGCGCCAGCAGGCATAGTCGTGTCCACCGTTGTAAACCATGTCTTTAACCTGCATCCCAGCCTGACGTAGCTGATGGACTGCTTTGGGTTGCAGGGGCGCCAAAATCCATTCTTGACTACCTACCTCTATCCAAGCCCGGGTGCCAGCTAGGGGCGCTTGCCTGGCATCTAGTGCGTTTAGCTCGTTAAAGAGCACGTCTTGCCACAGTGATGCCGACTGGCTTATGCCCGCCCCGATTAACTGCGGGTAAGCCACTAGGGTGCGCAGCACGGTTAGCGCCCCTAGACTCTGTCCAATAACTACCCGCTCAGCAGGGTTAGGGCTAATGGCATAGTGGGTTTTGAGCCAGTTAAGTAACGGCCCACTTAAATAGCGGCCAAAATCGCTCTCCCCCAACTCCTGCCAGCGTTGCTCGGTGCCACCTGAATCAATGAACACGATATAGGCCGGGGCGATCAGCCCTGCCTCCATGAGCTGGGCTAGGGCCAGGTGTAGGTGGTGGCGTTTAAGCCAAACTTCGCCGTCAAGTACTAGCAGCACCGGCCAACTTTGGGTGCGGCCAATCAAGGCGGGGGTGTAAACCCAAATTTGGCGCCCCAGGGTGTCTAAGTCGGCGACGGCGTCGAGCCTGCCCGCATCTAAGCTGCCCGATTCGACGGCGCCTGTGTCAGAAAACCTAACTGCAGCGCCGTCGGCATCCAGAGCCTCATCGCAGCCGGCAAAGACGGGCCATTCCCCTAGCGGCCAGGCCGGCGCCAGGGGCAGCGACACCACAGACTGCACAAAACCACGCCGATTAGTGCAGGTAACCGGGTTGTGGGGGTCAGGCAGGCCGCCGTCTAGAGCCTGACGCAAACGCACCTGACTGCCCTGTAGCCAGGGCGCCTGGGCAGCGGCAGGGGCCGGCAGGAAACAGTAGGAGGCGCGCCAATCGCCATCCATGCGGTAGGTCAGGTACCAAGTATCCGTACCGGGCAGTCGCCGCATATAGGAGTCGGCTAGGTTTTTCTCGTCCGTAAGTCGGTTAACGAACAGCAACACGCGCTGTGCCGCGCCGCGCCACAGAAAAGTAACCAGGTATTTGCCTTCCTGGGTGGGGTCCGCTTCCAGCAGGGGCGTGGCAGTCACCTGCTGCCACAGCTGTGCTTGCAGCTGACTGGCCAGTTGCGGGCGCTCAAGTAGGCGCTGGCGCACAGCGGCCAGGGTGGGGCTGGTGGCCAACGGGGCGCGCTGGGGGCGCGGTAGTTTCGGTGGGGTGGGCCTGGTCGACGCCGTCATAGAGCCTGCTTTCTAGGTCGCGGCAGCACTAGTGGGGCGCCGGTTTGGGGATCATGTAAAAGCTGACAGGGCAGGTCAAACACCTTTTCAATCAGCTGTTCGGTGACTATTTCACGCGGGCTACCCTGGGCCACGATGGCGCCTTGATGCATCACCACCAGGTGGGTGGCGTAGCGGAAAGCCAGGGCTAGCTCATGCAGCACGGCCACCACCGTGCGGCCTTGGCGCTGCAAGGCGGCGGCTAGCTCTAAAACCTCAACCTGGTGGCTGATATCCAGGTAGGTGGTGGGTTCATCTAGCAGCAGCACGGGCGTGTCTTGGGCTAGGGCCATGGCGATCCATACGCGTTGACGCTGTCCACCGGAGAGTTCCTCAACCCGGCGGCTAGCTAGGCTAGCCACCCCGGCGCGCTCTAGGGCCTCTTGCACGGCGCGCTCATCGGCTGGGGACCATTGGCGCAGCAGGCTTTGATGCGGGTGGCGCCCGCGCGCCACCAAGTCGGCCACACTGATCCCTTCAGGGGCCTGGGGCGACTGGGGTAGCAAAGCCACCTGCCTGGCCACCTGTTTGGGGCTATAGGAGCTGATTGGACGCCCACCCAGCTCCACCTGGCCACTGCTGGGACGCAGCACGCGAGATAGGGTTTTAAGCAGGGTGGATTTACCGCAGGCGTTAGGGCCCACAATCACGGTGAACTGGCCGCTGGGGACCGCGAAATCGACGCCGTCGAGCACCGGAGCGCCCCCATAGCCCACCACCAGGCCTTTACCAGCCAAAGTGACCTGCCCGCTCATATGCCTTTCCTCCACTGCAACACCAAGAACAACACCAAATACAGCCCGCCTAACGTGGCCGTCACAACCCCTACCGCTAGCTGGGTGGGGGCTAGGGCGCGCTGGGCCACAAAATCAGCCACCACCACCAAAGTGGCCCCCATCAGGCCGCTGTTGGTTAGATTCACGCCCGCCGCGCCGCTAGCTCGGCGGGCTAAGTGCGGGGCTGCCAACGCCACGAAAGCAATCGGGCCGGTTACCGCCGTCGCCAAAGCCACCAGGGTTACCCCCACCGCCAAGGCCCCTGAACGGGTGGCTTGCACGCGCGTGCCCAGGCCATGGGCGAGCTCATCACCTAAAGCCAGGGTGCTCAGGGGCCGCGTCAGACAGGCCAGTGCTGGGGTTAGCGCCGCCAGGGCCAGGGCCAGCCAAGCTAGCCAAGCCCAGTTAGCGTCGTTAAGACTGCCCGCCTGCCATTGGGCGGCCTGCTGGGCATTAGCTAGTGGGGCACGCACAAT
>ERZ773066.1148-NODE-1148-length-13883-cov-3.434553_pt1 | contig 13883 bp, 9 predicted proteins | sample MGYA00580573_ERZ773066 | MGnify/ENA primary metagenome ERZ773066 (study PRJEB29015, sample SAMEA2738128) | human oral metagenome | biome: human oral; feature: human-associated habitat; material: saliva | place: China | collected 2203 ... | reverse complement strand
TCGTAGTTCTTGGAGCCTTTCTTTTTACGTGCAAAACGTTGCTGAGTAAGCTTTAGTCTTCTGTCGCGACGTTTAAATGCTCGAAGATTATTAACTTTTCTACCATTGCTATCTGTGTAAAGTACGCTAATACCAACATCGATGCCAATGATACCGCCTGCATTGGTGGGATGCATGAGAGTATTTTTATCTACCTCAACACACAATGATACAAAGTACTTATTTGTTGCAGTGTGAGTAATGGTTGCATTAAGTATGCGCCCAACAACATTACGATGGATTTTAGCGCGCAGTAAACCAATCTTTGGCAACTTAATTTTATTACCAATGATGCAAATAGTAGTATCGCCATTATTATTCCTAGTTCGATAGGATTGCGCATGTACTCTCTTTAACTTAAAGCGTGGATATTTTGCGCGCTTATTGAAGAAGTTTTTATATGCTTGATCTAAATCCCTTAATGAATTTTGCAATGATGTACAATCTACTTCCTTAAGCCACTTATACTCTTCGTGCTTCTTCAACTTTGTTAACATTGCACATGTTTGGTTATAGTTAATAGATTCTTTATTCTTAAGCCATGCATCTCGTCGTTTAGCAAGAAAGTAATTATATACAAACCTACAGCACCCGAAGGTTTTATTGATCAATATTTGCTGTTCTTTGGTAGGATATACGCGAAACTTGAATGCAATATTACAAAGCACTATGTTTATCTCCTTTCTACTTAACTATTTGTATTATACCACAACAAATCAATAGTAGCAAGAGGATAATCGCAAAATTCTTACAAAAATATGATCTTGTTGAGCATTTTTATATCGTATAATACCGATTATTATCAATCTATTTGTGGCTTACCCAAGCCATAAATGGTGGGTGGGTTTGCGCCACACATTTAATCATGAATTTGTTCACTAGCTAAAGATACGGTAAACAAATTAAGAAAGTTATCTTATTAGGAGGGCTGAATCTGTGTCACTTTTTGAAGGCGGCGCCATACAGAAAGACGTAATAGATAATAAGATCATTATTAGTGGTTTGTATTCATCTACTCTAGATGCAGATATCAAAAGAATCTATAGAGTAGATCCAAATGAAGCTAAACTATTCTTTGCGATTTCTCAAAGTGGTATACTCTTTAAGAAATCATCAATGTCCTTTCATAAATACTTTGCATTAGAGATGTATAGTGTATTTGAGAAGCTATTCTTTCTAACTGGTAGAACTATGTATAAGTTAGTTATGGATAAATTAATGGAAGAGCCACAAGTTGCAAATTACTTTAAGCCAATGTTAGAACTACCTAGTGATATAAGTAGTAGATTAGACTCTTTGTCTACGCCACTATTTCCATTTCAAAGAGCATTTATGCAATCATATTATAACGCAAAACATAAACTTGGATTGCATGGTTATCTGCTAGCATTTGAACAAGGTTTAGGGAAGACCTTTACAGCAATAGCAGCATCATATGCTTTTGATATGGCGCCATCAATAGTTACTGCTCCGAAGTCTACTCTCGATGGTTGGAAAAAGAGTATACTTAATATGGTACCTGGTATTAAGGATGAAGATGTTAAGTTAATCTATGAGTATAATCCAGAGAAAGATCATCATCCTTGGAAGTATATGATATGTAACTTTGAAAGATTACAGCAAGCTAATGAATACTCAAAATATGCATTTACTAAGCCTAATAGCTTACTAATTGATGAATGTCATAATTTTAGGTACATGAATACTCGTAGAAGTCAAATGCTTTTAGAAGTTAAACAGAATCTCGATATTACTAATGTGATTGCTATTTCTGGTACTCCGATTAAGGCATTAGCTGCAGAACTTATACCAATTATTAAGTTATTGGATCCAATGTTTGATGAAACTGCCGAAAAGATCTTTAAGCGTATCTATAGTAGAAGTAACTATGATCCAATGGCGGCAAGTGTATTAAAGCAAAGACTTCAACTGTTTATAGAGCGGCGGCGCCAAGAAGATTCAATAAAGCTTCCAAATAAGGAACGTTATAATATTAATATCACTATCTCTAATCCACAACCATTCCTTATAGAGCAAGTAAAGAAAGATGTATGGCAATATGTACAAGATCATACTAATGATTTCTCATCGCAAATAACTACTAACTTTGATAAACTACGCAAATTAGTTATGAATAGTGAAGCATATAATGATATAGAGGATCAAGATAAACAATCTTATATCGATCTAGTTGATAAGAAGATTAATACTCCTATATCATCTGGCGCGCAAATGATGGATCTCAATCAAAAAATAAAGCAATATGAGCTTGAAGTGTTTAAAGTTAAAGATAGTGTTACTTTTAAGGAACTATTAAAGATTCGGCGCAGTTGTACATCATATCTACAAATGTTGCTTGGAAGAGCTATGGGTATTTATTTCATCAAGGGGAAGATCAATCTGATTGGTACTATGGTGGAAGAGAATGTTAATGAGATGGCTAAGTTGATAAGAGGTGCGCAAAAGAAAGTTATTATCTTTAGTACCTATGTAGAGCCATTGCATCGAGTTAAAGAAGCTCTCGAAAGTAAAGGAATTGGATGTATTGTACATACCGGCGGCGATGATATAGTCTACACTAGAAATGAATTCAAAGATAACAATGATATTCATTGTCTATTAGGAACTACTGCTTCTATTGGTACCGGTACTGATGGTTTACAGTTTATCGCAGATATGATGATCTTCCTTAATCAACCATATAGATCTGCAGATACTGCTCAATGTGAGGCTCGTATTCATAGAAAAGGGCAAGATTGTACTGTTAAAATCTATTTCATGAAGTTAATTACAAATCAACCAAATATCTTGGCACAAGAGAGTCTTATTAACGATTGGAGCAGAGAGATGTTTAGATTAGCTATTGATTAGTAATATGGAAAGAATGCGCAACTGATAGCAATGATATCCTTGATATCTCCTATCAGTTGCGCACCTTTTTACTCGCTTGATATTATTGGCAGAATTTGATTCTGATAGAACTGTTTGTTTAACCTATACATCCTTTTGCGTATGACATTCGTATTGGAATCTAGGTAGTATTGCATCTCTGTTATTAGTTGTTGGAAGTTTATGTTAGTATTTGTGATGGAGCCAAAGATGTCTTTCATAATAGCTTCTGTAACAGATACCATCTTATTAGCAGAAGTGACGCAATCATATAGATACTTGTCGATTTTATTCCTATCAACATACTTCCAAAAAATTGCGTCTATTTTGTTAAGGATCTTATTGTTTGCGCCGATGGATAGCGCAGTATCTATACTATCATGATAATTTGCATAGAGATCATTCTTAACATCAACAGTATTGTCTTTAACATATATGAATAATTGGATTTGTATAGGGATGTTGATGTTAGATATAAATGAGTTAGTCATCATACCATTTTGACAAGTAAACTTTGACGTGAATGGTATGGCGCATCCATCTATATAGTAATCCTTTGGATGTAGATATATGCGATGAATCAATGTATCCTTTAACTGAAAGTTCTTATCGTGTATCTGGTGTATATTATTGTTGTTGTCATCTGTAGCGAAGTATAATTTCGAGTACTCTTTTGCGCATATGAATAAGCAAATGTTATCAAATGCTTCACTATAGTTATTGAATTTGATATCTCTTAAAGTATCATTTATTGGTAGCTTTTGATGTATGTAACTTTCGATATGATTAACTATAGTAGATTGAGTCAAGTTTGAGCAAGGTATGCACATACTTGATATCCAATTAGAATCAAAAACTACTTTGAGTCGAGTTTTGATTTTGATATTTGAATCATCAAGCTGATAGTAATCTTTAGCTAATTTGGATTCTATTATTGGTAGTAGAACATGATTGATCTTTTTCTCAAAATCAATAATATGATCCTTCTTATAGAATCCACAAGCCTTCAGATACCTTATCATTGTAACTATATAGAGATATGTTATGATACTTGAGTCATAATAACTATCGTTATCTTTGATATAGTAATAGAGATGATGCTGTGGAAAAATTGCGAGAGTTTCTGTTGGTGATTGATCTAATATAGCATCATACTTATCAAGATTGGTTGGTAATGGCGGCGTATACGTTAAGATATCACAAAGAAGATACATACCTTGTAATCTATATATACTAAAGTAAGATTCAGATATATCATCTAAAAGAGATGAAAATGTGCTATAATCTGATGAAGTGATCTCAGTTACTTGTAACGTAAGATCATGCTGAAACGTGAATGTATTTCTCTTATATGATAATAATGATCGTTCTAATGCATTAATCTGATTTTTAAAGATTAGTGAATGTTGATGAGTGTTGGTTGAATACTTATGTAGATAGTAGATTTTAGTCGCGCCATCTTTATAATTAATTTCATAGATACAATGAGATAGTACATCAAAGTAGTATCTAAACGTTATGTTATCTGAATACTTGCGATCCTTATGTATCAATACTTCGTCTATAAGGATCGATAACGTATCTAATGGATACTGCTCTTTAAAGTAAGATACCTTCTTTTGATTCTCAATAACTGTATCAAACTTCTGCATAAGAATCTTAACGATTTTGTTGTTTTGAATATCATTAGAGAGTTCAATAAACTGTATACTTGCGCATATATCTTTCCTATTGAATACATCTATATCGCATATATAACATTTATGTGACATGGAGCTATTAATCTTATAGATTTTAACATCTTCAATATCATCATCATTGGCTTTCAAAGAGCTTACCAATCCACTAATGATATGGTTATATAAGTTAATGTATAGATTGAGAGATAGTATGATAGATTGATAGTAGTATGGACGAATGTACCTTTCGATATACTCACCAAAGTCATTGCAATCTGTATACTCTATTGTATCGATCAATAGGTTCATATCTTTCTTATACCATTTTGATGGACGAAGTCTTATACCGCCAATGTTACTAAGTAGATTATATATAATATCGAATCCACTGTGCTTGTCATCGATTATGTATTTGCGAATCTGATCTCCATACATAGATTCATTGAAGTTGTGTATGTAGTTCTTATTGATGAGATCATATTTATGAGATTCTATAGTATAACAACGATACATTGCGTTAGAGAATACGCTTGATATAGTCTTATCGATGTTGTTAATAAACTTCTCAAATCTTGGGCAATCGTTATAGTGAATCTTATATGGGTCAAATGATTCATTCTCTGGAAAGTAGCCGCCCATCGTAATCGATTCTCCCTGTTAGTTAGTAGATATGGTGGTTATTCGTTATCGCCATCGATTTCAAAAGTATAATTCATATCATCGAATGCTTTCAGTGTATCAAATGTACTTGATGTAATGTTGTTTATTGGTGATAGATACTTATGATAGAGATAGCGCATGTTATTAACAGTGCAATGAATACCATAACTTTTGCGTATCTCTTTATACTTATTAGTAATCTCTTTAATTAATATCTCCATAAGTTGCAGATCATTGGCTGTAACTATAGGATTAGTAGAAGATACCTTACTAGTAACAATGTTGTTTATAATTTGCGATGTAATAGTATATAGTGCATATACATGCTTGTATCCAATAGTATTATCAAAGTTTGGATCTATCTTGCGCAGTAGATACTCGGCCTTTATATTGGAATCCATATCATTAATATTGATAAGTGATGTTACCTTCTTATCAACCTCTTCTGTAATATCATCACTATTACAGACAATATACTGTAAAGGCTCGTTATCGTTCAAATAGTTAATAAAGTCGATCTTATGGTTATGATGCTTGTTGATCAATTGCGCTGTTTTTGTTAGGATCTCATTGTTTGAACACTTGTTTTGAGTTAGAAAGGCAAATACATCATAAGATTCATATAGTAAGTTATCGATATAGTATTGCGCAATAGTCTCATAAATTTGATCAATCTGAATCATATGATTGTTATCAACTACTACTTCATAATGACAATCATTATTGATGTTATAATTCAACTCATCATATATATCGCAATCGACATCTCCATTCTTATCAGTTGGCATACACTCTTTCAAACTAATTTTACCATCTAGAATCTTATCACACTCAAATCCAATAATCTGACCATCTTTATCAGTTTTAGCAAACTGTTCTCTCATCTCTGGTTTCATATATGTATAAAGGAATGCACCATATCTATTTTGATATGACTTATACAATTCTTCTCCATTGAAATTACTCACTTCCTTACCACCATTAAGGTATTTTATAGCCTTCTTAACTATGATAAGAGTTTCAAGATTATGTGCAACTTGTCGATAGTTCTCATCCATATATCCATTAGATAAATTAACCAATTTGGCTGGATCTCTGAGCAAATCAACAGTTGTTATATCTGCTGATGTAATGTCTTTGGTTACATTAAGCATTACTTCTTCTGGATCATTAAGGAAAAAGGTAGTTTCAAACTTTAGGATACATCCAATATGTCGTAGATGCATGTATGTACTAACTGCGGCGCCATTCTTATATACTATATTATGGGTACAAAAGGATTGCGATATATCATTCATTGTAAAAAGGTCATAAAACTTGAAAGTATCTACATATTCTAATACATTATGCTTTAGTTTATCTACTTTTGATCTATCTTTACAAGAAGGAAAGCAATTATCAATCCAATGCTCCACATACTTTAGATAGTGATGTTTAATAGTAGTATGTTTGATATTATTGCCGCTTACAATGTTTCTGAGATATGTGGTTGGATTCATATCATTGATTGCAAAATTCAAATTGAACATGTAGATCTCCTCCTCTGATATTGTCATTGAGATTATGGTATATGGAATTACAACATCTTTCTCAGAAGTATACATGATAGCGTATCTTATAATGGTATCGTGTGATTCAAAATATAGCATATCTCTGCAATTTCGACAACATTGAATAACTAATTATATATGTATGATTGAAAGGTCATACGCCGGATCATGTATACTAAGGATTGATCCGGCGTATAAAAAAGTTATACGATCTTAAGTCCCTTTACAATCGCAGCATAGAATGAGATACCATGTGCATTAGCTTTAACCATTAGCTTATCTCCTGGCTCCAATACTAATTTTTGCGTAGTATCCCATGCAACACCATTTGGTTCAATTTCATGTGGCGCCAATAGATAATGAACCAGTTTACCATCTCTATCGATGATCTTCGATTCAACTGTAATCTTCTTAGCTGGCTGACCACTCATTGGCGTAACATTAGTAATAGATAAATCAAATACCAATCCACCAACAGTATTAGAACTGATAGCATATAGTGGATTCCATTCATCAACTTTATAATTATCTGGTCCAAGTGATACTCTACCAAACAGTTCTGCCATATCTATATCAACCTTTCTCTATCTATCAAAATATGCTAATTATAAACAGCCTTCCACACTTTTGCTGCCTCAAATTCTGTAGATACATAAAGTTTGCCACCAGAAGTAGTAAATCTGCTTCCATTCATAGTTAGTGTACCAGATCCAAATTGAAAGTCGATTGGTCCATTAGATTCATCGGTTTTAACACTAATGTTATTACTCTTGATTTGCATTCTCTTACTAATAATCTGATAAAATCCACCAACATTGACACCTGCGTTATTTTGTATTGATTGTACAAAACTACCATTTATTTGAACGTTATAAGTACCAGAACATCTAATTATCATATTACTGCAGCTAACATTGATAGCTTTTACAACATTCGCGCCCAGATTATTAGATTGAATAAGTAAGTCATTATTAACTCTAACTCTTATGCGATCAGTAGCATTAACATCAATCTTTTGCTTACCAGTAATGTTAACATCTTTTTCCGCAGATATGCTAAATGATTCACTTGTATTATGTGTACTGTTTCTACTGTTATATTGCGCATCTAATCCAATAGTACTAGTATAGTTCTGCCCAATTGTACTCTTATAGTTATTACCAATAGAATCTGTATAGTTAGATGTAATGGTACGAGTATAACCATCAATACCACGTACTTCTTCATTAACAGATCCCTTGATGTTAGATTTCATATTACCAGTAACTGTTAAGTATGTATTAGTTGCAGAAGATAGATTAAGTTCACCTTTACTAATAATATTGGTATGTCTACCAGATGTTATAAGATTATCTAGGCGAGCACTAATTGAGATGTTTTGTCCAGTCTTTTCATCAGTATCTACGATAAGATTACCGTAGTATACATGCAGGCGCATATCCTGGTTACCGATTCCATTATCTCCAATATAACCAGAATCAAACATCTCTTGCGCTTCATTAGTCTTACCAATACCAAGATATCTATTTGGAATATCTCTATAGCGCCATCTTGTACCACTTTGCTTAATTTGTCTTGTATTGTCCTGATCAGGTGATTGTGGCATCTATATTATATCACTTCCTGCCTATAAAGTAGTTATTATTAAAAGAGTTGTTTAAAGTTACTACTAACGAATCCACTATCAGTATCCTTACCGGCCTTAATCTTTATATATGCATGTGTAATCTCTTGAGTAGTTTTGTTATATTTGTAGAAGATAGATCCAATAGGCGCAAACTTTGTAATCTCTGATGTAATGGCATTTACATCACCATAATCTTCAAGATTCTTAACACCTGGGATAACATCATAGTATGCACATGGTACAGTTCCTACAATATTACTGAATACATTGTTTCTTTTGGCGCTATGTCTAAGTACCAATGGTGAGATTATATTAGTCATGTTATTGTTGATACCATTGATAGATAAAACTGTATCTGGATGATTATTAGTAATACTGGTATATTGACCACTATTACCACTTCTATCAAATACACTTCTTCGAATCTGAAGAGAGGTTCCAAGATTCTTAATAGTCCAATCATATGAATATGATTGTTTTGGTGAAGGTGTTGTTATAGTAGCTGTTTTCATATCGTTAATCTCTGCAACACAATCATTGGAGATATACCCCAAACCATATAGATCTGCATCAATATTAAAACTGCTATCAGAATATGGAGTTGGTTGTCTACCACTTTGACTATTGTACGCGCCAGTAGCAGTATGATTCTTATAACTATAAGAATTATTAGTAGTAGGAGATTGTACTACATTATCAAGATTGCGATCTTCGATATCTTTAATCTTATCGATATTAAAAGAATGAGTTTCATCAACCTTAATGGAAATAGTACCAAAGGTATTCTCTCCACTAAAGATGTTATTCTCATTTAGTTTGGCCATATTTGTTAATAGTGGTTGGATATCATTATTGATAAGATTTGTAAACTTTTGAGTAATCTTATCATCAATACCAGTAATAACTGCATCGTGTTCATCAACTTTAGCTTTAAGTGCTGGTAACTTCTCAAGATTTTCTTTATTAGCTTCTACTAATGCAGTAGCTTCTGTTACTTTGGTATTAAGTTCTTTAACCATCTTATATGGTACAGCATGTTCATCTCCAATAGGATCAGCTACACCAAGAGGGCCGGTCATTTGTTGACCACCTTCAAGTAATAGATATTGTGGATGAGCATCTTTATCATCTCTACCTTTAAGTTTCGAGTGATCTGAAAAGGTATCGTGGAATAGGTTTTGGATCTGACCAAGAGTAGTAAGCGAGTTAACATCGCTTCCAGGAACTCCATTAATAGATCCAATAAAGGATACAGTACCATCACTTAGAATGTAATTAACTCCTGGAGGTAAAGTAGATCCTCCTCCTCCACCGCCACCTCCTCCACCAATAGCAGCAGCAATCTGTTCAGATACATATGTTGACATATATGCTACATTTACAGCATGTTGTTGAGCTATTGGTAATGGTATAGTAATTGGACCAGTAAATGCTCTTTCGCCACTAACCAATGCATAATGTTTATGATCGTCATTGGTTAGATTCTGTAATGAATTGTGGGAGATTGGAGTATTAGTAAACTTATCATCAACATACTTCTCAAACTCCCAAGGTTTCATCAGTTCAAATTTAACAACCCTAGTATCATAAGTAGTAAGAAGTTTATACTCTTTCTTTCTCGTATCAGCAGAGAATGTATGACAATAAAATACGAGTAATGTATTTGGATTTGGATTCTTAAGATAAGCTTCTAAAGATTTTAAACGTTGTTCTTTTTCTTGTTCTTGTTTATCTGTTTCTTTCTTACCGGTTTTAACACTAGCACGTAAGAAATGTGGTTCTTTGATAATAACAGCTTTTTTAGCTGCATCATCAAATAGTGAAAAAGTATCACAAGCCATTAAAGCCTCATCAAATCGGAATGTCTTCGCATTTGATGCATCAAAGGTTGTGATATAGTCTTTATCAATAGAGAACTCTTTTAAAAGAGTAGCTAAACGCTCCTCTTGTCTAAACATATCTTTTCCACTCAATAAATATACTGTCATATTCTAGTTAATTATAACAATTTTCCCACTTGATGTTAGAGCGAAATGCTTATGAAAGATACTAAAAAACGAAATATCACCATAACTACCCGTATCTATCAACGAAATTCCCCTTTTCTTCAATTCTTTAATCACTATACGAGAAGGTAAATGACTATTTAGATAGGGTTTATTTATGGAGATACACAGCTTTGGTTGTATATGATCAAATAATTCAGGAGGATTTGCACTGCTCGAACCATGATTTGGAAGAATCATCACATCAATATTTAAGTTATCGTAATGATTTAAAAAATAAGTAATATCATTTTGATCAAGATACGTAAATACAATAAACATCAGTCCATCATAGTTGAAATACCAAATGGAATGTTCTACATTCATTTGGTTTAATTGTTTTACAACTGCACTATCTGGACTAGATATTACATCAATCCCTTCTATTTCATTTCCTAATTCCATGAATGAATGTATTGTTGTTATCCCTTTTGCATATAAATAACTTTGTAAATCTTTGTCTATTACTTTATCTGTCAGAGATAATACTGTAGCTTTATTTGATAGTGAAGGTTTTAAAATAATGTTGGTATTGTTAGGATTGTTTAATACTGTAACTTCTGATAGTGGATGTATTGCGGATAGCCCTAACATCAATACCAACATCATGCCAAAACATAATATTCTTAACTTCTTATGTTTTAAACTTCTATACATAAGTAGTGGAAATACTATACCAATCCCAAAAATATTTCCATAAAGCTTTATTGATTGAATTTTTACAAATGTTTTAGATACAATCGCTACTAGATGAACCATATCAAATCCAGTCCACAATTGAATAAATCCCATTACCCATGTAAAACCTATAAAATAACGTAATACTGGATAAAACAATAACGATAAAATTTGAATGGAATGATATTTGAAACTACATACCCCTGCAATTATTATAGTTGTCAGTATCTTACGTTGTGATGTTGTAAACAAGTTTTGTAAGCGATATATGAGTGGTATTTGGAATGATAAAGAATACACTGCATTCGGATATATAACTAATAAAACAATAGTTGATAGGAGTATTTTTACTCTTGTCGGTATGTCAAAAAACTGTAATAAAGCATACAATAACGAATACACTAACACAATTGGATAATGATAAAAGATATTTAAAACAATTAGGCATAGAACTTTGATGATTTTACGTTGTTGTTGCGTAGTGAAAAACTTGATGATATATAACAATAACCATAGACCTGCAACATACGAAAAACCGCTTTGTTCATAAATATCCGTGATATCAATTACTTTACTTTTAATACGAAAGATAGTCTGATATAGCATTTCTTTCTGTAAATTATTACTAACTTTTTCTATTTGCTTTTGCATCCAAGATCGTAACGTAAAACGTTGTTGAATTATCTTTAATTCAGACTGATATGTGTAGCCACTAAACTCATTTTCTTTTGCCCACTGATATAACGAAAATCCATAGAATTTAGAATCATACTCAAATGAGTAAATATGATTACTCACTTCTACTTCAGCATCAAATGGTAATGGTGACGTCGTATATACAACTATTCTACTTTCTCTATTTTCGATAATGGCATAGTTACTTTTTACATCGATAATACGATAAACATCCGATTTCAAGAAATGAAAGCTAGGAAGATATGTAATACATAAAATAAAACTAAGCCACAAGCAACTTCTTAAACTATGGTGTCGGTACCAATATAAAATACATAGAAGTATTACATAAAATTTGTATGATCCTTGCATAGATAGACATAGTAAATACATCAACAAAACAAGTAATGGATTATTTATGATTCCTTTCATAAGCAGATTTTATTTTTAATAAACTCAAACTTTGCCTGGCCAATACCTTTTACCTTCATTAACTCCTCTAAGGAATGGAATAGTCCATATTGATTGCGATAATCGATTATTGCTTGGGCAGTCTTTTTACCAATTTGAGGGATTTGTAGTAAAGCATTTAAATCAGCTGTATTAATCGATATGAGATTGATTTGTGTCTCACTTGTCTTTGCAGGTATCGTTAAAACATCTTTATCATGTAGTACAGTCGCAAGATTCAAACTTGAAATATCAGCGTTATTAGTTAAACCTACAACAGTGATAAGTTCCTCTAGCGTTGCGTATGGTTTTAATGAAATTACGCCTTGTTGTAATACAGCTCCATGTACAGTTACATGAATCGTAGTCTTTGAATATTGATTAATATCAATGACTTGAAATTGACCCGAAAATAGTATTGATAGAGATAAAAAAACAGCAAGTATTAGTCTCATATGACCTCCACTTACTGTATTTGTAATACTGTTTCTAATTCCTTACTTAATCTTTATGATTTCAACAGAATAAGGATTTGCAACACGCACTTCACAAACGTCGCCAACCTTATGATCTAAGATTGCTTGTGCTAAAGGTGTTTCATTAGACAGACGTCCATTTAAAGGATCAGATTCTGTTGAACCAACGATATCATAAGTAATTTCTTCCTTTGTATCGTTGAATAATAATGTAACGCTAGAACCGATATGAACAGCTGACTTCTTACCAGCTTTCTTCGTATCAATAAGTTCATAGTTACGTAGCATGTATTCTAAAGTTGCGATACGTGCTTCTACCTTTGCCTGCTCATCACGAGCCGCATCATAGTCCGCATTTTCTGAAAGGTCACCCTGTGCACGTGCTTCAGCTAGTTCCTGCTTAACTTCTTCACGAACAACATGGACAAGGTTATAGTATTCATCCTGTAATTTTTTTAGACCTTCTTCAGTAAGATATGTTTTATTTTCTTCAGCCATTTTATTACTCCTTACGCTTGGTTATTATAGCATTGTGTGCTTAATGACGCTACTGATTTTTGTTGTGAGCAAATCAATCGCAACTGTATTCTTTCCACCTTCAGGGATGATTACATCCGCATATTTCTTAGAAGGTTCCACAAATGCTTCATGCATTTGCTTAACAGTTCCTACATATTGATTAACTACAGACTCTAAGGTTCTTCCACGCTCTTTTACGTCACGCACTAAACGACGAATGAAACGAATATCTGCATCTGTTTCAACAAAGATTTTAATATCAAGAAAATTACGAATCTTTTCTTCTTCTAAAACGAATAAACCTTCTAAAATCAATACATCACAAGGATAACAATCTTCTGTTTCACTACTACGTGTATGATTGACAAAGTCATAGATTGGCTTACGGATAACTTTATTCGCAATTAAATCCTGAATGTTGTCAATCAATAAGTCGTTATCAAACGCAAATGGATGATCATAATTTGTTTTAATACGTTCTTCCATTGGTTTATGTGCTTGATCTTTATAATAGTCATCTTGACGGATAATCAGTACAGACTTTTTATCCGCAAACGTCTTCTTAATCGTTTCAGAGATAGATGTTTTTCCAGATG